>ENA-OQAA01000079-OQAA01000079.1-human-gut-metagenome-genome-assembly--contig:-NODE-79-length-66746-cov-2.144088_pt1 | contig 66746 bp, 88 predicted proteins | sample MGYA00242489_ERZ504515 | MGnify/ENA primary metagenome ERZ504515 (study PRJEB26092, sample SAMD00036237) | human gut metagenome | host: Homo sapiens | study: EMG produced TPA metagenomics assembly of... | reverse complement strand
ACTTTCAATTATTTAAACGGTCATTACTTCTTTTTCTTTAGCGGCGTAAAGCTCATCGATCTTTTTGATAAACTTATCATGGATTTTCTGAACCTCTGCCTCGCGTCTTTCTCTACGTCCTCGGGAACCCGTCAGACTTGATGCTTTTCTTCAAAGCCTCGATAGCGTCACGACGAGCGTTACGAACGCTGATCTTCGCATTCTCCGCCTCCTGCTTACATTGTTTCACCAATTGACGGCGACGCTCCTCAGTCAACGGAGGAATACCTAAGCGGATCACCTCACCGTTATTCTCCGGCGTGATACCTAACTCAGAATCCAGAATACCTTTCTCGATATCGCGGATGATCTTCTTCTCCCACGGAGTGATCATGATAGTCCGTGCGTCCGGAACCGTCACCGTAGCCACGTTAGTAAGAGGAACAGGCGCCCCATAATACATTACCTTCACACAATCGAGGATTTTCGGATTAGCCTTACCAGCCGAATGTGAGACAATTGCTCGTCCAGATACTCAATGGCGAACGTCATCTTCTCTTCCCCTGCTTTGATCAATTGTTTCGTATCTATCATAAATATACGTTTTTTGTTTGCGAATCTTTTAATTAACAAAAGTAATAAAGATTTCCAACTTCGCAAACATATAATTAAAATACTCCCTAACAAAAGATTTATAGTACCATACAAAAGCTTATCGCCCTCACTGTTTACTTAACTTAGGCGTAAAGAATAGTAAGTAGGCTACGCCCACGCACAACACCAGCACCGCTCCTACTTGAGAAGCCAACATATCGGATGCCACGCCCATAAAGATCGGGAAGATCGTGCCGCCAAACAGTCCCATAATCATCAAACCGGACACCTCATTCTGCTTATTCGGCATAGAAAGTAGGGCTTGGGCGAAAATAATGGAGAAGACGTTCGAGTTTCCAAAGCCGATCAAGGCGATACAAGCATAGATGATCTCTTTCGAATGAAATAGCAGCAAACCGATCATCGCCAATAACATCAAGAAAACACTAAAGGCGAAGAATCCTTTCGGAGAGACTTTTCGCAAGATAAAAGCCCCGGAGAAGCATCCCGCCGTACGGAATATGAAATAGAGGCTCGTGGCGAAGCTGCGTCGGCCAACGTCATGCCTAGACGTTCCATCAAGATCTTCGGGGCGGTCGTATTCGTCCCTACATCGATCCCCACATGGCACATGATACCGATAAAGCAAAGCAGGATAAAAGGCTTGCCCAGCAAAGCCAGACATTCGCCAAAGGTGGAGGGCCGCCCCTCCTCTTTGGTCTCGTGGATAGTGGTAGCTCCCAATAGCAGGATAGCGATCACGGCGATCACCATATAGACCGGAAACAAGACACGCCAACCGAGTCCCATCGACGGTATCGCTTGGGTAGCACCCACATGGCGATATAAGGCGCCAAGAAGGAGGCGATCGCCTTCACGAACTGGCCAAACGTCAAGGAACTAGCTAGCTTATCCCCGCTTACGATATTCGATAATAACGGGTTCAAGGAAGTCTGCATCAAAGCGTTGCCGATACCCAACAGGGAGAAGGATATCAACATGACCATATATGCGTCGTCGAAGATCGGGATCATTAGCGAAAGAAACGTTACGATCAAGCTCAATAACACGGTCTTCTTCCGCCCGATACGGTTCATCAACATCCCCGTCGGGACGGAGAAGATCAAGAACCAGAAGAACACGAGCGACGGGAAGATATTCGCCTCCGAATCACTCAAGCCTAAATCCGCTTTCAGGTAATTAGAGGCGATTCCCACTAAGTCCACGAATCCCATGGCGAAGAACGCCAACATCACGGGAATCAATTTCAAGGATGAAGTCTTCTCGCTCATGGCTTATAAATCTTTAGGGTAAGCAGGCCATGCGCCACTCTGCGTACAAACATAAGCGGCTACTTTTACCGCTTTCTCATGTGCCTCACGTAAAGGTTTTCCGGTTAAGATCGATGAAATAAACGCCCCGGAGAAAGAATCGCCGGCGCCTACCGTATCTACACCTGTACCTTCGGGGTAGGAATCGTAGAGACCTCCTCCTCGGAAAAGATCGTACTATACTCCGCCCCGGCCGTAAGTACCAAATAGCGCAAACCATATTTCTTCATGAACCAGCGACACATATCCTCTATCGTGCCTTCCAGACCAAACATCGGGCGAAGCATTTCCAATTCCTCATCATTGATCTTGAATACGTTCGCCAATTCGAGCAACGATTCGATCAATTCCTTCGAGTAGAAATGCTGGCGGATATTGATATCGAAGAAGCGCAAGGCATGACTAGGCATATAAGAAAGTAAGGTACGAAGCGTCTCACGAGATTCCGCGGCACGTTGCGCCAATGTTCCGAAGCATACGGCGTCCGCACGTTTCATCAAATCAATAGACGCTTGGGTAAGAGGGATATGATCCCATGCCACACCTTCGATGATCGTATAGGAAGGGATGCCGTTCTTTAGCTCTACCATCACGCTTCCGGTCGGATATTCCACCGTACTGATATAATTACTATCGATACCGTTCTTATCCAATTCCTGAATAATCTCGGTTCCGAACACGTCGTTGCCCACGGCACTGATCGCATAACCTTCCGCTCCTAATTGGGTAGCGTGATACACAAAATTAATCGGCGCTCCACCGGCTTTCTTCACTTCCGGGAAAACATCCCACAATAATTCACCAATGCCTACTACTACAGGTTTACTCTTTTCCATGATATATTTTGTTTTTAATTATTTGAAGGGATAAATGGTTAATGACGTAACCGTAAACGCTCCTCCCTTCGCATTGAAACTAATGCGATTATACGGCTCTTCCGGGAAGACTAGGTTGGTCATGACAAACTCTCCATTCCCGTCGAAGGCCTCTATGCTACAATTGTCTACCAACAAGCGTAAGGTATATTCCTTAGCGGCGGAGATCGGGGCCGAGGTAGCCGTGGCGAATGTCTTGCTAAAATCCGTAGCCCCGCTGTTACGGCGATCCATCGTGAACGTATTATCCAGAAGATTATAATACATCTCCACTTCCTCGCCTTTCGAGTTAAACAACTGGAAGCTCATGATATCGGCTCCGTTATTCTTAAACTTGATCTCGATCTCATAGGTTCCCGTATGATCGGAAAGTATCGGATTGACCTCATGGGAACGGTCTACCTTGAAGGAACCTTTCTTCTGGGCTTTCCCTCTCAACTTCAACACCTCGGGAGACGGGGTGCTGCTCAAGTACGTCTGCCCGTTTTTCGTATAAAGAGCCAAGTCGCGAGGAACCGAGTTCGCACTCCGGTATTGCGAGGTCGGCACGTTATTCGCATACTCCCAATTGCTCATCCAAGCCAAGGCGATCTTCCGGTCCTCCGGAGCGTTACTCCATGTTACCGTAGCGTAATGATCCTTGCCGTAATCCATCCATTTGGTCAAGGCCGGAGATTCATTCACGAACTGTTTCCCATCGAACGTACCCACGAAATATTGGGTAGCGGAGCCGCCAAACGGACCGCCGGGATTGATATTACAGATCAAGACCCACTTCTTCAATTCCGTACCCTTCACCGGAAGCTCGATCAAGTCCGGGCATTCCCAAACGCCCGCATGCGCTCCTTGTCCTTCCCCGAAACTGCTCTCATACGTCCAGTCCTTCAAATTGGGAGAAGAATAGAGTTGCATCTCCTGCCCTACGGCGAGCACCATGATCCATTTATTGGATTCCTTATGCCAGAAGACTTTCGGGTCACGGAAATCACGTTGCGTAGAAGTAAGAATCGGATTCCGGTCATATTTCTTGAACGTCCGGCCGTTGTCCAAGCTATAGGCCATACTCTGCACTTGCCGGTCGCTGGCCGAGGTATAGAAAGCCACGATAGCGCCAGCGCCAAAACCGGCGGTATTATCCTTATCCACCACACAGCTACCGCTGAAGATCGTACCCAAGGCATCCGGAGCGATCGCCACCGGTTGATGCTCCCAATGAATCAAGTCCTTGCTGATCGCATGCCCCCAGTGCATATTCCCCCACATCGAGCCATACGGATTGTATTGATAGAACAAATGATACTCACCATCCTTGTATACCATGCCGTTCGGATCATTCATCCATCCCCAAGCCGGCGAGAAATGATAAGCCGGACGGAATTTCTCCCGGTTAGACGAATCAAACTGATCGGATAGCTTCATCTCTTTCCAGCAAAGAGCCGATTCCGGGGCAAGCTGGAAGTTGAAGGAGATATGCTTATCCGCATACCCTGATAGATCTACCGGAACGAAATAATCCACCTTATTCACCGCCAAACGAACATTGAAAGTCCGTACCACATCATTATCGACAATCATATATAACTTGGATTCCGGCGAGGACTCCTCGACCGGAAGCAACAAATACTTGGCTTGCGCATCCACACGGACAATGCTTTGCCCTTCACCCAGATGCTTTATATCTATAGTACGTTCTGCCGCATATCCGGCCAACGGATCGACAGCACTTAATAAAACGACACCGACAGCCATACATAAACTCTTTAGAAGTCTCTTTGTTTGTTGTTTCATAAACGAACGGATTAAAGGATAATACAGTTTGATTCTCCGCCAAAATTAATAGGATTCTTCCGGATAGAAAAACACTTATCCCCTAAAGATGAGGAGATATGACATTTGTGATAAAGATCGTACAAATGTTATTGATACTCGGTAGGCGTAACCCCGTAGACCGCCTTGAAACATTTAGAGAAGTAAGCGGGCGAGGAGAAACCGGTTCGGTAAGCGACCTCACTCACCGTATACGCATTCTGCCTCAACAACTGGGTCGCCTTATTCAAGCGATAGGTACGCAAGAACTCGACGGGTGCGGTTCCGGTAAGCTCCTTGATCTTCCGGTGAAGGTGCCCCCGGGATAATCCCAAGGTCTCGCTTAGTTTCTCCACATTATATTCGGGGTCCGCATAAACCGCCTCGATCTGTTCCGCGAACTTACGCAAGAAGGCATCATCGATACTCTCCACCTTTTCCGGCTCGGACAGAAGGAGCTTATTATCCCGCAGCTTCTCCAACAAACGTTCCCGTAACTTCTGGCGCTCTTGCAATAGGTGGATAATCTTGATCTTCACGTAATCCGTATGGAAAGGCTTCTGTATATAATCGTCCGCCCCGCCGGTTATTCCGAAAATCCGTTGACGCTCATCGGTCAAGGCGGTCAATAAGATCACCGGGATATGGCTAAAGGGAAGTTGCGACTTGATCGTCCGGCAAAGTTCGAAACCATTCATCTCCGGCATCATCACATCGCTTACTACCAATGATATCTCCTCCTCTTCCAATACCCGCAAGGCATCTTTCCCGTTCGCGGCCGTCCGGATCTTGAAATGAAGGCTAAGCTCACGTTCCAAAAAGCAGCGAACCTCATCGTCATCCTCGGTGATCAGTATCGTATAAGGATAGGTCTTGGAAAGTATCTCCTTGGTTTCCGAATCGTCCAACCGGGAGGCTTCGTAGGCTTGATGGGATACGGACGTTTCCATCAGGTCGCTATCCTCGAAATGCGCCTTTCCTTTCCGTAGGCAGACCGTAAAGGTAGTCCTTTGTCCCGGCTCGCTCTCCACATGGATCTCCCCTCCGTGCATATGTATATACTCCTTTACCAAATGCAATCCGATCCCGGTTCCCATCGACCGATCCTCCGTATAGAAACGGTCAAACAGATGCGGAAGGTTAGCGGGACGGATGCCACTTCCCGTATCGATAACCTGTATAAAGACCCGATCTCCCTCTTCCGTCAGCTCTATTCGCACGCTACCTCCCTCCGGCGTAAACTTAAAAGCGTTCGAGAGAAGATTGAAAAATACTCTCTCCAATAAGTCCGGGTCGATCCATAGCGTACATTGTTTTATCGAAGAAGTGAACGTATAGGAGATCGCACGTACCGAGGCCATACTGTCAAAATAAGATTTGATCTCGCCAACGAAAGGAACCAAATCGATTTCCCGTACCGCTAGTTTCTCTTGCTTGCCTTCCACCTTCCGGAAATCCAATATCTGATTGATCACACGCAACAAACGGTTGGCGTTCTTCTGGATCAACCGCAGATCCGAGGCGTAAGGAGATTCCCGCAACGAGACAATCAAGCGATCCAAAGGGGCGAGAATCAAGCTCAAGGGCGTACGTACCTCGTGGGAGACATTCGTAAAGAATTGGAGTTTCTGCGCTGTCACCTCTTTCATCTCCGCGTTCAAGGAGATTAGCTTACGATTCGCCTGCCTCATCTTCCGGTTTATGTAAAAGGCGTAAATGGAAAGGGCGATAAAACCGATCATCAATAAGGAGATCACCCCTAAAGAGTTTCGCAGGAAATAAAACCGGTCGGACAAACCGTCGATGCGGGAACGCTGCGCCTCGATACGTTGCTTATATTTCTGGAGTTGGTCCGCTTGCAACAATAAGGTGCGGGCAGACTGATGATCTACCGGAGCCGTACGAAGAGGGATAAACTTATCCACCGGCTCCCCTTGAATGATACGCATAGCCGTGCGAATCACTTGCTCCCCTCCTGTCGGATAGAGGAAAGAGGCGTTGATCCGTCTATCTTCCACGGCTTCCAGACCGGCACCCGCCACAGCATCCACGCCGATAATCCGCAAATCCCGTCCTCGGATGGAATCCCATGCCATAAAGTATTCCCGGGCGGCGATGGCCATCATGTCGTTATGGGCGTAAACGAAATCTATCTGCTCGGGATGCTCTAACTTCCGAAGCTCCATCCGGGCCGTATCGACCAACCATTGTCCTTCTATCTTACGGAAAGAAAGATCCTCCCTTTCTCGCAAGGCATCGACAAAACCTTTATGTCGCTCTTGCGCCGGGGAGGTTTGCGTGAGTCCCCATATCTCTAAGATAATAGCGTTCGGGGGAAGATAATGGGCGGCGTAATTGCCTGCCGCTAGTCCGATCTCATAATTGTTCGCCCCGACAAAAGAGGTGTATTGATCGGTATTCACCTTGCGATCTGTAATGATCGTCGGGATTCCGGCACGGTACGCTTCCTCGGCAACTGCCGTGATCGGCTCGGATTGATAGGGGGAGATGATCAAGACATCCACCTTTTGGCGGATCAAGTCTCGTATTTGTTGTATTTGTGTCTCGTTATTGTTTTGCGCGTCCTTTATAATAATTTCCACATCATCATAGTTAGAGGCTTCGATACGCATATCGTTAATCATAGCTTCCCGCCAAGCATCGTCCAGCATACATTGGGAGAGGCCGATAACGTGCCTCTTCTGTTTCCCCGAGCTCGTGCAACCACACAATACGATCAAGGTTAACCATACTAGTAAAAAGGGATGCTTCATATACAAGAATAAAGGTCTAACGTATTTGCCACAGCTGGCACAACCTTGCCATGCCTGTGGCACGACAGTGCCATACGGATGGCATAGCTGTGCCATAACCAGTGGCACAACTATGCCATCAGCATGGCACTGCCATGTCATCGGTTAATGGCACTAATTATGCACCAGTGTCCCGATATTCTCTCCGCTCATCACTTTCTTCAAGTTGCCGTTGGTGTCCATATCGAATACGATGATCGGGAGGTTGTTCTCTTTACACATCGTGGTAGCGGTCAAGTCCATCACCTTCAGGCCCCGGGTATAGATCTCATCATACGTAATATCGGAGAACTTGGTAGCCGTAGGATCTTTCTCCGGATCAGCGGTGTAAATACCGTCCACACGGGTACCTTTCAGCATGACATCCGCCTCGATCTCGATGCCTCTCAAGGAAGATCCGGTATCCGTAGTAAAGAACGGATTACCCGTACCGCCGGACATGATTACCACGTTGCCTTGTTCCAGCAACTCGATCGCACGCCATTTATTATAGAACTCGCCGATCGGTTCCATACGGATAGCCGTCAGTACCTTCGCCTTCACGCCTTGAGCGACCAAAGCGGAGCTAAGCGCCAAGCTATTGATCACCGTTGCCAGCATACCCATCTGGTCTCCTTTTACCCGATCGAAACCTTTGGAAGCGCCGCTCAACCCGCGGAAAATATTACCTCCACCGATCACGATACCGATCTGTACACCCATCTCGGCAATCTCCTTGATCTGTGCCGCATATTCATTCAAGCGAACCTCATCGATCCCATATTGTTTACCACCCATCAGCGACTCACCGCTTAATTTTAATAAGATACGTTTGTATTGAGCCATGTTTTGTATATATTTAATATGTAATTCCGCAAAAGTAATGATTTATTGAAGGCTTGTGATAATTCGCAAGACATTCGATTTCAAAGGAAGAAGACTTTGTTTGATAATCGCAAATATAATAGCCTCATCAATACTAGAATATTCATGTGAAATAATATTCCTTAGTCCTATAATCTTTCGCCAAGGAACATCTGGAAAACTCAACAATAGTTCACCATTTGTTTGATCATCTATCTTTTTAATGCTCTCCCCTATAATTTGAAGACGCATGACACATCCGTCAAATACCAAAACACTATCAGGAGACAATAAAAACTCTTCCGGAGTATTGATAGCCTCACTCCAATGAAGTATCAAATCTATTGACTCGACAACTTGTTCGCAACGGTCTATAATTCGATTCTTATCAAACATAGATTCCGTCTTTAAGAATATTATTTTTTAGCGCAGGCCGTAAAGAGTCTCTTAATCGGACTAAATCCACCTTACATTTACACAAAGACTCCAAAAGCTCTTTTAGATCGAAGATAATAAAAGGCTCGACTTTCTCTAATGACACAAATACGTCTAAGTCACTATCCTCCCTATGTTCACCTCTAGCCACTGAACCAAATATCCCCAGTTCCTTAATCCCGAACTGAGCACCAAACTCTTTCTTGAATCTAGCCAATATCTCTTTATATTCTGCCGCAGACCTCATAATGAATCATTTTTACAAAATTAGGAATTAATCTTATAGTATACAACAATAAATAAAAAAGATCGCCCCAACCGGTGTCGGGGCGATCTAAACACTAATCCCGTGTTTTGTAAGCTGCGAGGATTAGCTAAAATTATATGAAACGTTACTGGTTACTTTTTATCTAAGATCTCCAAGGTATCGGCAGCGATCATGAATTCCTCATCCGTAGGAACGACGATGATAGTCACCTTACTGTCCGGAGTGCTGATTACCATCTCCTCGCCACGCATGCCCTCGTTCTTCTCAACATCGATCTTCATGCCCATGTATTCCATGTCCTCACAAACCGCACGACGAGTCGCCCATTGGTTCTCGCCAACACCACCGGTCCAAACCAAGATATCGCAACCACCCATAGCGGCGGCATAAGCACCTATATATTTCTTGATGCGGTAGTTATATACGTTCATGGTCATGATCGCACGCGGATTTCCGGCAGCTACGGCAGCCTCGATCTCACGCATATCGGAAGAGATACCGGAAAGACCGGCAACACCACTTCTCTTATTGATCAAGTCGGAAAGGCCGGCACCATCCATGCCTTCCTTATCCATGATGAAAGACAAAGCACCCGCATCCACGTCGCCGCAACGAGTACCCATCAACAGACCCTCAACCGGAGTCAAGCCCATGGAAGTATCCACGCTCTTACCATTCTTGATAGCGGTGATAGAACCACCGTTACCTACGTGAGCCGTGATAATCTTCTGATCCTCATAAGGAACACCTAAGATCTCGCAAGCACGACGGGATACATATCGATGACTGGTTCCGTGGAAGCCATAACGACGTACGCCATATTTCTTGTACATCTCGTAAGGCAAACCATACATATACGCATAATCCGGCATGGTCTGGTGGAAAGCCGTATCAAACACCGCTACTTGAGGAATACCCGGGATCAAAGCCTCCATCGCCCGAACACCCTTCAAGTTAGCCGGGTTATGAAGCGGAGCCAAATCAGAGCACTCGATTACCTTATTGATTACATCCTGATTGATCAATACGCTAGAAGCGAACTCCTCGCCACCATGTACCAAACGATGACCAACAGCGTCGATCTCCTTATAGTCCTTGATACAACCATAAGTAGCGTCGGTCAATACGCTCAAGATAAACTCGATGCCTTGTTGATGGCCGGGGCTCTCTCTCTCGATAACCACCTTCTTGCCCTCCTTATCCGTCAATTTCAGGAACGCGCCCGGCAAACCGATTTTCTCGATACCACCTTGAGCCATAACCTCACCGGAGGTCATATCGAATAACTTATATTTGATAGAACTACTACCGCAGTTCAATACTAGAATCTTCATATTATTAAGTCGTTAGGATTATCTATTATTTTGCGGATTTCAAACCGATGGATTGATTACAAGCGATCGCTACCATCTTATAAATATCGTCTACGGAACAACCGCGAGACAAGTCATTCACCGGAGCGGCCATACCTTGAAGGATAGGACCGACAGCCTCAGCGCCCACCCAAACGTTGAACCAGCTTATAAGCGATATTACCCACTCCAAAGTCGGGAATACCAAAACATTCGCTTTACCGGCGATCTCGCTACCCGGAGCTTTCTTGCTACCTACAGCCTCAACCAAAGCGGCGTCGGCCTGCAACTCTCCGTCGATCTTCAAGTCTGGAGCCATTTCCTTAGCCAAGCGAGTAGCCTCCACTACCTTGTCCACCATCTCGTGAGAAGCGCTACCCTTCGTAGAGAAGCTCAACATAGCCACACGAGGCTCAACGCCTACGATATTACGAGCCGTAGCGGCGGTAGCTACAGCGATGCTGGCCAACTCTTCCGCGTTCGGGTTTGGCATAACCGCACAATCAGCGAATACCAAAATACCATTATCCCCATATTGAGGAGTCTGCGTGAACATAAGGAACGCACCGGAAACACACTTCATGCCCGGAGCCGTCTTGATAATTTGCAAAGCAGGACGCAATACATTACCCGTCGTATTCTCAGCGCCGGCGATCTCGCCGTCAGCGTCACCCGCCTTGATCATCAAACAAGCCAAGAACAAAGGATCTTCAACTAGAACCGCAGCCTTCTCGGGAGTCATACCCTTCTTTTGGCGAAGTTGGAAAAGCAAGTCTGCGTACGCGGCTTTCTTCTCGTGATTTTTCGGATCGACAAGGGTTGCCTCACCGATGTGGTTCAACCCAAAACCAGCCGCCAACTCCTTGATCTCAGCGGGGTTTCCAATTAAGATAATGTCTGCTACACCGTCGGCCAGTAATCGGTCGGCAGCTTTAAGAGTTCTTTCCTCAGTACCTTCGGGAAGAACGATACGCTGCTTGTCAGCTTTAGCGCGCGCAATAATGTCTTGCATTAAATCCATAGCGGAAGATATTTTATATTATTTAATAATTGTACTCGTAATCCGGCTACAAAATTAGGCATAATGCAATATAGAGTTTACAAAATAGGCAAAAGAATTACAGGTAGAGATACCAGTTTCAGATCTTTTAACAGTAATTCGTCACTTCCCGCTCCCCGGAGAGTATTTGTTGCAGTTCTTCCGCTGTCACATTCACACTTAGCTTGCCTTTATGGGCCACGGAGATCTTTCCTCTCTCCTCCGAGACAATAATAACCAGCGCATCTGTCTCCAATGACATCCCTAAACCGGAACGATGGCGCAATCCCATATCCTTGGGAAGGGTGGCGTTCTGGGCGACCGGCAAGATACAACCGGCCGCCTTGATCCGGTTATCGGCTATGATCATGGCACCATCATGCAACGGGCTGTTCTTAAAGAATATATTCTCGATCAAGCGGGCATTTACATCGGCGTTGAACATCTCGCCCGTATGCTCATAGATAGTCAAGTCCATATCTTGCTGGATCACGATCAAGGCACCCGTCTTTTTCCGGGCCATATTCATACAGGCCAAGACAACAGGAGCGACAAACTTCCCTTCTTTCTCCGGGTCGTCTCCTCGTTTGGAAAAAGTTTTCCTAGGAATTTCCAGCCCCGGTGCGAACCTAACGCCAACAGGAAACGGCGGATCTCGTCTTGGAAGAGGATTACCAAAACCACGAAACCTACGCTAATAAACTTATCCAAGATGGCCCCCATCAACCGCATCTCCAATACCTGCGAGATCAAGATCCATACGACGATGAATGATACGACCCCACTGAATATAGCCAATGTGCCCGAGCTTTTCATCAACTTATAGGTCTGGTACAGGAAGAAAGCCACCAGCAATACGTCAATCAAGTCTTTTATACCGAAATGCATCCACATAGTTAATTGAGAATTGAAAGTTGAAACTTGAAAATTATTTGTTGGTCATTTGACCTATGACGCGAATGGCTTCCACTGCTTCCCGCACGTCATGCACACGGAGGATATTAGCACCGTTCAAGAGAGCGAACGTATTCAATACGGTCGTTCCGTTCAGGCTATCCGCAGGGGTTCCACCCAGTAATTTATAAATCATGCTTTTACGGGAGACTCCAACTAATAAAGGCAACTCAAAAATAGAGAACTCCTTTAAATGGCTCATCAATTGGTAATTCTGCTCCAACGTCTTACTAAAGCCAAAGCCGGGATCGAGGATGATATCATTCACCCTAAAAGCCGAAGCCGGCGTACCTTCCGGGAAAAATACAGCATGATCTCCTCCATCATATCCGGGTAATCAGTATGCCTCTGCATAGTTTGAGGGGTTCCACGCATATGCATCATAATATAAGGCACCTTCAAATCCGCTACCGTTTGGAACATATCCGCATCCAACTCACCGCCGGAGATATCGTTAATGATAGCCACTCCATATTCCTCTACGCAACGACGGGCAATCCCCGCACGAAACGTATCTACGGACACCGGGATATCCGGGTAATGCTTATTTAATATATGTAAGGCAAACTCCAAACGGCGCATCTCTTCCTCCGGCGTAACCTCAGCGGCATCCGGACGGGATGAATAACCACCGATATCTATCCAATCCCCTCCCTCCGATAAGATTTCTCGGATACGGTCCTCGATAGCGGTCTCGGTCTGTTTGCGGCTGCCCGCATAAAAGAATCAGGGGTAATATTCAAGATTCCCATCACCAACGGCGTCGCTAAAGAAGTGAGTGTCCCTCTAATATTGAGCGTTTTATCTAACATGATCTTTCCTTATTTCCAGCAAAGATACAGGTTTCTCTCTTAAAATCTCCTTCTAGATTCTTCATTCTTTATTTAATTGCTACATTTGCCCCGAATTAGACAGGAATAAATATTTAACGCGATACAGTCATGAGTATTATCGACCTCTATGATTTATTTATACATAACCCTCAAATAACGACAGATAGCCGGAACTGTCCGAAGGGTTCTATCTTCTTCGCCTTAAAAGGCGATAAATTCGATGGAAATCAATATGCCGGGAAAGCCTTGGCATCCGGCTGTGTCTATGCCGTCATAGACAATCCCGATTATTATATAGGCGAACGCACGATCCTTGTTGATAACGTGCTGAAGACCTTGCAACAATTAGCGCACCATCACCGCAAGGTACTGGGGTTGCCGATCATCGGGATTACCGGAACGAATGGCAAGACCACGACCAAAGAGTTATTGGCTGCCGTACTCTCAACGAAATTCAATTTGCTATATACCGAAGGTAATTTCAATAATCATATTGGCGTTCCCTTGACCTTGCTCCGATTGACTCATGACCATGAGATGGCGGTTATCGAGATGGGCGCCAGCCATCCGGGAGACATCAAGGAATTAGTGGATATCGTCCATCCTAACTATGGCATCATCACGAACGTAGGCCGTGCCCATCTGGAAGGCTTCGGTTCTTTCGAGGGTGTGATCCGGACAAAAGGGGAGTTATATGATTATATCCGTCGCTCCAAAGGCAAGATATTTATCAAGAAAGAGAACGAGTACCTTCAGTCTATCGCCAAAGGCATCGAACAAATCACATATGGAAACGGGATGATGCTTTCGCGTCCGGACAGGTAGTCAGTTGCGATCCTTTCTTAGTGTTCAATTGGAAGCAACAAGGAAAGTTGCATACCGTCGAAACACATATGATCGGTAGTTATAACCTAGATAATGTATTGGCCGCCGTCGCCGTAGGCCGCTTCTTCAAGATCCCGGCAGAGCGTATCAGTCGTGCTATCGCCGCTTACGAGCCAACCAATAACCGTTCCCAATTCAAGAAAACCGAGAATAACGAATTGATTATCGATGCTTACAATGCGAATCCGAGTAGCATGAAAGTAGCTCTGGACAATTTCATCACCATGCCCGTACAGCCTAAAGCCATCATCCTTGGAGATATGCGCGAGCTTGGACCAACTAGCGACGAATTACACGCGGAGGTTGTCGAACAGATCAAGAAAGGCCAGTTCGACAAGGTGTTCCTCTGCGGCGAGCATTTCTCTAAAGTAGGCAAAGAGTTCTCCCCCTTCGCTACCACGGAGGCAATGGTGGAAGAGCTTCGGAAACAGCCGTTAAAGGGCTATCATATCTTGATCAAAGGCTCTCATAGCATGGGGCTGGAGAAACTAGCGGATATCCTATAAGCTATCATCGAACAAGACGGTTTTCAACTTCTGATACAAGAAGGAGAGAACCAATAAGATAACTCCCAAGATTATAAAGACGACCACTTTCCCGATCGTAGGCAAGAGCCACAGATCTACCAACACCAACTTTAGCAATACGATCGAGAAAGTGGCCAAACTAATCATCCGGAACAACCTTCAGGTGCAATCGCATTCCCACCGCCATTTGCATAAAGCCGGCAAGACTCAACGAGATAGAGAAGCCTGCGCTTAATTCATCCGGCAAGCCCAACTGATTCAACAAATTATTCGTTCCCACGGCCAGTAATATCGTAGACAGCAAACAAATATATAAGGTCATCCCATGCGTACGCTTTTCTCTTGCGTCAAATGACTTATAATAGTACCGCCCCAAGACAAAAATATGCCCCCCGATTAAAAGCAAGGAAACCCATAGCAGGAACCGGGGAATAAAGAGATCATCATACCCGACCCACAAAGACATTCCTCCGAACAGGGATAAAGATAGCCCCAAGAGTAGTCCGTATCCCCCCGCATTTCTTGACACAGGCAAATAGCTTTTCCCTAATAAAACATTCGCAGCAAATAAAACCGCCACCGTAAATGTCTCGATATAGCTAAAGGACACGATCGAAGGATCTACATATGAATAGAAATCGAAAACAAAGGCTATATATAATACGACACATCCCGTCAAGAGAGGCCCTTTCGTAGATATCCTTGTCGGACGTACCAACCAAGCGTCTACCCAATACGATAGCCCCGTAAAAATACCGGTAGCGAACAAGCCATTTATAAATAGGAAGAATCTCCGTACCGAGCCTCCATACATCCGTGGAAGACATCCATTCCGTAAGAGCCCAGCGTCAAGACCGGAAGTACCCAAGCGAATATCTCGTAAACCCGCAGACGGAAACGACTATAGAACCAGAGAATAATCATTACCTCTGAAGCCCAAAACAAGGTAATAAAGGTACCCTTCCAGTTGGATCGGGATCGTCACCGATACGAACGTAAGAGCGATACCCAATAAGTATGCATCAAGAAAGTGAAAGGTTCCCCTTTCCGTTTGATCCAAAAGAAAAGAGCGAAGTTAATAGCCGCAACAAAAAGGGTTACCAGACCTTTGCAATTCCGCTCAAGCTCCATATTCTGCAGGAGACAAAGGGCAAAGAACAGGAATACGAAATTGTTCAATCCGATCACTCCTAATAAATATTGATTGATCCCCCGGATATTGATTCGTACGATGGAAGCGACCGATAATAAGAAGATCAAATAGAAGGCGATAGAGAAAATAAGTAAATGTGTTAATTGGACACTTCCCATCAAATCCAGATCCGCAGCATACGTATAACCCGCAAAGACGATCCAAGTCAAGGCAAAACAAATTACAGGCAATTCCCCCCACTTCTTATAGATAGATAGCCCGAACATTCCTAGGTCCAAGATCATGACATAGGTAAACAGCACCCAATAACTTCCATCTCCGCTACCCACTAAGAATGGAGCGATAAATCCACCCACCAAAGCGATAATCGCCAGTTCCCTACGATTATAGAGTATAGATAAAGACGACATAAATCCGGTAAACAGCACAAGCAGAATAAAAGCGACCGTTTGGCTAAACAGCCCGTAATAATGATAGGCGATCGCCACCGTTACATAGAAGATCGCGAAAGCGCCTCCCGCCAGCAAAGAGCTAAAGGTACGATAGGAATCCTTCAAACGCCAAGCCACGAATAGAAGTAATCCGCCCATCCCAAAGCCAAGGATCGTACGCAAGGTCTCGTTTATCCATTCCTTATCTATCGCATACTTCACGAAAAGCCCCATACCCAAGACGAGTATCAGGATACCAATTTTACCGAATAAGTTCTCACCGATATATTTCTCATAATTGACAGGTTTCCGCACCTTCTGGGGTTGAGGATTTTTAGCAGGTTCGACAATCGCCCTTACCGGTTCAGGTTGTACGAAAACTTCCGGCTCTTTCAAGATCTCAGGCTCCGGTTCCTTTATCTCGTCCACAACTTCCGGACTATTCTCCAAACGTTTACGCAAGGCAGCGATCTCTTTCAACAATTCCTCCGTTTTCTCTTGTGATTTGGATATCTTATTACGCAAGTTTATCCAAATATGATCAGTAATAGAAGTATCAGTAAGGTATATTCCATAAACTCTAAAATTATAAGCTTGCCGCAATATACGCATTTATTTATGTAAAAGCTTTCCGAACCATAAAAAAGTCCCGACGATACGAATATCGCCGGGAGCAATTTTTTATCCGGTTCCTTCCTCACGGAAATTACTATCGGAAGAACTTTTTTACTTTAGTATTAACCACACGTTCCCCATCACGGATACTTTGTTGCGTGAAAATTATTTAATTAAATATATTTAGATAGAGACGGGACGTGCCCGCCTCTACTGTATCATTTCGAATAAAATAATTATTTAACAACCACCTTAACAGCAGCCTCACCCTCTACAGCTACAGCTACGATACCTGCCGGTACAGCGATTGTAGCGTTATCAGATGAAAGAACTGTCTCAGCAACCACCTTACCTAAGATGTTAGAGATAACAACAGACTTGCCAGCGGCACCTTGGATTGTTACAGTTCCAGCGTTAGCGACAACAGAGATAGCAGAAGCTCCTTCTTCAACGTTATCGTTGGATGTCGGGTGTAATGTCGTAGCCTCAGCAACGAACTCATGAGCCTCGTCACGATTATCCGTCCAAACTAATACGTTGTTGATAACTTTCAAATAAGAAGTTACATCTTCACGATCAGTCTTAGTTGCATCATCTTCGTTTGCAATCTCCTTTGTTGTCTTATTCTCGATCTTCAATGTATTATTTGCAGTTGTAACAAATGCCATTGCAGCCGGATTTACAGACATAGTCTTCAAGGTATCAACAGCAGTTGCTTTTTCACGAACAATAGCTAAAGAATCCTCACCATAAACGATAGCTTTAACAAAAGCTGCTTTCACCAAACCTTCTGTAGCATTCCAATAAGCGCTACCTTCATTTGTCTTAGATGTATATTTATCATCATCACCCTTAACCGCAGAATAAACAGAATCTTGAGGATTTACCAAGAAATATCTGTAACCATCAGCGATAGCAGCAGAGTCTAACCCATTACCTGTTGTGATGTAATAAGTAGGTCTAGTTACATCTTTTACACAAGCAGTATCAATCCACAAACCAAACAAGCTGTCGATATATTCTTCTTGACCTGCCAACTTAACCTCCGCAAACAAAGACTTAGGATTCATGGAAAGAGCTTTACCATCAGCCTCGGCAGATTTAACCAACATGTGAGAAGGAGCATTCAATGTAGCGTAGTCCGGAGATGGCTCTACTACCAAGTCAAAATAGTTGTTATTTACAGCTGAAGCTGCAGCAGAGATCAACTTACCAGTATTAACATCCAATACCACAATCTTATCACCTGTAGACAATAAATAACCATTGCCCTTAGCTGTTTTGAATGTGAACTCAGAACCAGCAACTGCAGGAGTAGCTGTATTATCTTCTTTTGCCAACTTAAATTCATTATCCTTAGCTACAACATACTCTTTTGTATATTGCTTGTAAAGTTTATAAGTAGCCGTAGCTAAAGTATCACCTAAAGCGATAGCACCTACACCAGCTTTGTGTTCATCAGCATTGCTAGTCCAGACCTTACCCGTTTTATCTTTAATTACTTCAACCTTGAATTTAGCAGCGTCTTCGGCTGTAGTTTTCTTAACCTTCAATACGCCGTCAACGATTGTATACAAATCATCAACACCCTCCGTACCGGAGATCAAGTTCAATGTATAAGCGAAGTTATCAACAGCTACCTTGTCCAAATACTTCGTAGCCATATAGTTGTATTCCTTGCCACCGGCTTTGATATCTTTCTGATATTCGAAATAGAATTCAGTACCAGCCGCTAAACTTGCAGAAGCAGCGCTATTTACAGCATCCACTCTGTAAGCGTCTTTACCTGTTACCTTATAGATCTGAGCGGCAGCAGTTGTAAGACCTTGGTTGAAGTTACGTTCAACGAATTGGTATTTACCACCCTTAGCAACTACATAGAACTGAACCAGCAGGGTTATATGCATTAGGAGCATCCTTCTTCAATTCCAATCCACTAGCCGTAGCATAAACATACTTAAACTCATCACCAGATTTAACCTTGATGAAGTAAACACCATCACCAGTAGGCAATGTAGCCGGAGTGCCCTTACCTAATTTTACGGAAGGAGCGACACCTTGCTCGATTGTAGAAGGAGTACCAGAAAGTTTAGAGACTGTCAATACCTTTGAATTGGTTACCTGAGCATATACTACTTGAACATCAGCAGCAGTACCTGTAAGCGCAGCTTCAAATTTCTTAGTAGTTGTATTATAAACAGGTGCATTCTTTACATAAACAGCGACTTTATCGTTTGATAAGTCTTGAATAAATTTGAACTTTTGAAAATCACCATTCAATACTGTATGATAACCATTATCCAACCAAGTTGAGTCTTTTGCGAATTTATAGCCAAATACATCCTTTTGCCCAGCGATCGTGTACTTAGTTGTATCCAAACCGAAGTAAGCATCCTTTTCACCGATCTTATCAGCGCCAACTTCCTGCAACTGTACATAATCAGCATCAGCACCAGTCAACTGAGTAGCTACTAATTCTTTGCCCTCAAAGATGTTCTCTTGATAAGCCTCTCCAAAGTTCAAAGAGAATACAGTGAAACCATCGCCTAAGTCAGAGGCAGCCAAAGTACGAGCCTTCAAAGCCGAATTTACTTCCGAAGTGAATGCTGTAGCGGCACTAGCAATGCCCAAGGATAACTTACCTCCAGACACAACCAATCCTAAAGATCCGTTCGCAGAATAATAAGCAGAAATCTTGCCGTCAGTAGTTACAGACCACTTGTCAACACCTGCCGCTAAATTAGGTTTAGCATCTTTTTTTTGCAGCGAAAGACAATACAGCACCAGTCTTTTTTGTTAGTGAAGCTGTAAAGCTTGTTTCCTGTAGCATCAACTCCAGCTTCAGTAACCTTCCACATAGCAGAGTCAATAGAAGCTTTAGGAGCAGTTGCCAAATTGCTAAATGTTTTTACCACTACAGAGTCCGATTTAGCTCCATAAACAGCTAAATAATCAGAAGAACTGGACTTCAACATGGTGTAACCGTCTGTTTTGGTGATTTGGGCTGAAGCAACAGCCGAAATCATTGCAAGTCCAGCTACAAGAGTAGAAAACTTTTTGTTCATAATTCTAAAATTAATATTAATACTAGTGTTAATTAAAAGCTCTTCAATATTTTGCCCCTTCAAATTGGGCATAAAACGACTAGTCTAAACGATCGTCTAAATCTTGCGTTTTTTTAGTGCCAAAACAGGAGATTTGTTGAAAGAATCCGTTGTTTCGTAAAGGATAACCTATCCTATTGATAAGAAAGAGGATAAGCGATAAAAAAATAATGCGGAAGGGTTGTAAGTGTCGAAGAAATGCGTACCTTTGCAAATGACTAGAAAAATCGATCGTTTAGACTAGTCGTTTCTCACATTCTATTCCATCGCACATAAAATATACATCACCTATATAGTAGTATAACCTCTATGCGTATTGCATATATTATAATGTACGAGCGTACATTATATATTATCTATGTCGTTGACTGATTATCAATTCTTCTTTCTAAATCCAAATAAGCATGCTTATCGGATAAGGTGAATTTGAATATTTCCAGCAGATACACCGAGCATTATCCGCCAACAGTATTATATACGGATTATCAGCATATTACATTTACAACTAGATGTAACGCTGTTTACTTCCATATGTAAATGACTTTACTTCTAGAGGTAAACACTTTCGTTTCTACTATATGTAAATACTTTCGCTCTTGAATGGAAACGCCTCGTTTATGCTTTTATTGGTCAAAATAACGACTATCCTATGTACTTGAACTCTTTTTTCATAAATTTGTCGCTTTATAATAAACTGAGTAAAAAATGAATACACACGAACTTTGCTGCGTAGGACACATCACCTTGGATAAGGTAGTAACACCTAAGAACACCGTCCATATGCCGGGAGGACCTCCTTTTATTTCTCGCATGCGATAAAACATTTCGATGATATTGACTATACTCTAGTGACAGCCTTGGCTGAATCTGAGATGAAAACGGTGGAGGAACTACGAGCCGAAGGTATCGACGTTGCCGTGATGCCAAGTAAGCACACCGTTTATTTCGAGAATATTTATGGAGAGAACCAAGATAACCGTACGCAACGTGTATTGGCGAAAGCAGATCCTTCACCGTAGAGTATCTGGAGAACATCGACTCCAAGATCTTCCACCTTGGTAGTTTGCTTGCCGATGATTTCTCTTTGGAAGTGGTAAAGTATTTAGCGGGGAAAGGCTTAGTATCGATTGACTCGCAAGGTATCTACGGGAAGTAAGAGACAAGGATGTATTTGCCGTGGATTGGCCAGAGAAAAAAGAAGTACTTAAATACGTGCACTTCCTCAAGGCTAACGAACATGAGATGGAGGTGTTAACCGGATATACCGATGCGTGAACGCAGGAAAAGTTATCTACGATTGGGGCGTGAAAGAGGTATTGCTGACTTTCGGAAGCATGGGATCTATCATTTACGACGGTTCCACTTTCCATAAAATCCCCGCTTACATACCGAAAGAAGTAGTAAACGCTACCGGAGCGGGTGATACTTATATGACAGGATATCTCTATAAACGTGCCAAAGGCGCAAGCATAGAAGAAGCCGGACGTTTCGCGGCAGCTATGACAACATTGAAAATCGAAGGAATAGGCCATTCAACGGCACTAAGGAAGATGTGTTGCGATGCTTAGAGACAGCGGAACAACGAATGCCTGAGTAGTTGAAAATTGAGAATTGAAAATTATTCGCTCTCTCCTAATTTTCAATTCTCAATTCTCTATCTTTAATTATTCTTGAATGCTTTGCAGAATGTAGTCATTAGCAAGATACAAAGCCCTAACAAGCCGACCACGATATAAGCGTATTTCATATTGAAAGCCTGCGAGATCGCCCCGATCAACAAAGGTGCGATCAATGAGCCGATAAAACTGATGCTAGAAAGGATTGTCAAGGCAATTCCCACCGGAGTTTTCGATTTAGCACCCACCAAGCTATAAATAGTAGGCACCATACACGAGATACCCAAGCCTACCAACATAAAGCCTAAGGAATTCACGATCACCTTTACCGTCATCGATTCGAACATACCGCCCAACATGGCTGAGATAAAGAAACCGGCAAAAATAAAGAAACCCGCCAATTGCAACACCTTCTGCTTTCCTAAAACACTATAGGCGGAGTTCGTAAGAAAACGGCCTACCGTCATCATCACCATGAACACTAAGAAACCGATCTGCAAGGATTTAGGAACTTGTAGTACCGATTCGAAGTAAAGTCCACTCCAATCAAACATCGCACTTTCCACCACCAAGGCAAACAGTCCGACGATACCTAACTGGATCAACAGCATTTCCGGCTTACGGATAAAGCTCAACAATGCCGGAGCTTCTTTCTTCTCCGCTTCCTTCTCTTCCTCCGGTGACTCAACCGCCACGTCTTCCTGCAAATACTTCCGGCTTACCAAAACAGTCACTCCAATCAATAATGCAATCAACGTAAAATGCCAGAACGGAGTGACGCCGGATACGATCATGATAAACCCGATCAAAGCTCCTAAACAGGCCGCCAGACTCCAACCTCCATGAAATGAGGCCATAATCGTACGTCCATAGAGCCGCTCGATACCAATCCCTTGCGTATTCAAGGATATATCGCAAAGATTCCAGAACACCCCAAAACAGAATAAATAGACACCCAGCAGATAAATATTATGTGCCGTACCGATCGCGAATAAGGCCAAGGCATATCCCAACACACTGGCCTGCGCATAATACGGCTTCCCAACTTCGACACCAAATAACCCGCTAACGGTATCGCCACAAACTTACCTACCGGGATCAGGAACAAGACCAACCCCCAATAGAAAGCGTAATTCACCTCAAAGAAATCCTTCACGTCCGGAATACGGCTAGCCCAACTAGAGAAACAAAGACCTTGCGCTAAAAAGAAAGAAAGCATCGCATAACGAACCCGTTCCTTGGGAAAAGCGCTACCCAATGGAGTATTCATTTTTTCATTCATTATCATTTACTTTTATTGTTATCATCTATTCGAGAAAGAGGCACGAACCCCATTCCTCCGCAAAGCTATCAAATATATCCTAATCCCCTAAGTCCTAAAAGTAGAATTTATTAGGTAGATTCCCTAATGAAAAGTATATTTGCGAAATATGCACAGGAATGTTGAACTAATCGAGGATGATATGAGAAGCTGGATTATCTTTTTAGGATTATTATTTACCACATTCACACAGGCACAAGTTATTACGGGAAGGGTTACGGACTTAAATAACCATCCTATCGAACTAGCGGTCGTGATTATACAAACGAACGATTCAGTATATGTAAACTCCACCTATACGGACTCTTTGGGCTCTTTTAGTGTCAAAGCGGAGATATCCCCTTTCCTCTTAACCGTCCAGCATCTGCTGTATGAAACGTATCAAAGCACTTATGACTCACTTACGATAGGCAATATACAACTGAACGAGAAAAGCCAGACGCTTTCGGAAGTATCTGTTACCGGAGAGCGTCCCTTAGCCAAGGTTGTCGATGGTAAAATAACCTACAGCATGCCGCATTTGTTAAAAGACAAGATGGCCGTTAGCGCTTACGAAGCGATCCTAGAACTACCGGGAGTGCGGGAACAAAGCGGGAAAATACAACTTGCCGGAACAAATGGAGTCACGGTTATCATCAATGGCAAGACCACCAATATGGGTGAGAGCCAATTGGAGAATCTGCTTAAGAATATGCCCAAAGAACGTATTCAAGAAGCAGAGATCATGTATAGCGCTCCACCCCAATATCATGTACGCGGGGCCGTGATTAATCTGGTCCTTAATAACGGTACTTCCGAGACTCCCAAACTGCAAGGACAAGTCAATGCTCTATACAACCAAGGGCATTACGCTAATTACCAAAGTGGCGCTACTCTCGTTTACAACGCGCCTAAATATTCTACCGATCTCATGTACTCCTTCGGCTACCACAGGGAACGGACAGGTGAGGATATCTTATCACACCATTTATTCGATGGTAAGACCTACGAGATCGAGCAATTCGACAGAGGACATACCCGGCTCCCAGTCCATACCATACGCCTAGGCAATGATTGGTTCTTGAACGATAAGAACAAACTAAGCTTCGCCTATACCTCAGAGATCCAGCAATGGACTCATCCTTTCACCTCTTCTGTAGGAACCTATTCGGATTCCGAAAACAGAAAGAAATCCGACAAACCGATCCAGATGCATAATCTGCGCTCGACTATGCCTCCGGGTTCGGCCTTAATGTAGGGATTGATTTTACCGCTTACATCAATCTTACGACACAATATTACCAAGAGAAGAAAGCCGGGAAAGAAGATGCCTTCAACGCTAAATCACAACAAGACATCCGTAGGCTCTCCGTCTACGCGGACCAGAACCATAAATTAGGAAAAGGCTGGATGCTCAACTATGGGACAAAATTCAGCTTCGCCTCAGACAAAAGTTCTCAGGTATATCATTCACTGCGCAAACACGATTGGTCCATCTCTAATAGTTACAGTAAACTGGATGAATATGTATATGATTTATATACCGGCTTTTCCAAAAGCTTCTCTGATAACCTATCCGTAAACGCCTCTTTGACCGGAGAGTATTACAAACATAAGGAGATTGATTATTGGAGCTTATTCCCAATGATGGAAATCACGTACCGAGCCCACCCCAGCCACATCCTGCAATTATCCGTTTCTTCAGACAAGACCTATCCCAGCTATTGGGAGATGCAGAATACGGTGTCTTATCTGAATGGATATACCGAGATACAAGGTAACCCGGATTTAAGGCCGTCCAGACTCTACTCTGCCCAATTGAACTACATCCTAAAAAACAAATACATTTTCACGCTATACGCAAATTATATAGACAATAATTTCAACCAGCTCCCCTATCAATCCTCCGAGAGACTAGTTCTTATCTATAAGACACTGAATTTCGACTATTCCAGTAAGCTAGGCCTAAATGTAATGATACCATTCAAAGCCGGCTCCGTGCTTGATTCCAGATTAACGTTAAACGGTTATTATGACAAGATGAAATGTGATAATTACCATGATATAAGCTTCAATAAAGATAATCTGGCATTCTATGCCGAATTAAATAATACGTTCAACATCTCATCGAAGCCTACTATCAAAGCGGAAGTATCCGGTTCTTATATTACCCGCAACATTCAAGGCCAATGACGATCAGCAGTATGTATAACGTAGACGCCGGCTTGAAATGGATCTCCCCCAACGGCAAAGCGGAGATCTCTTTAAAAGTGGATGACATGTTTAATTCATGGGTCCCAAAAGATCTTAATCTCCAATACAAAACACAAGACTTACATATGCGTATGATCCCGGATTCCAGACGAGTCTCCTTATCCTTTATCTATAAATTCGGAGATTTTAAAGCTAAAGAGCATAAAGAGGTGGATAGTTCCCGATTCGGGAAATAAAAGTCGATGGTCTATACTACGCTTTCAACCTATATTCAGACGGGGTGACATTAAACTTCCGCTTAAAGGCAGTACAAAAATGCGCTTGATGTTCATAACCGACCAAGCCGGCAACTTCCCCTATTGATTTATTGGTATCCAAAAGATAGTGAATCGCTATATTCATACGATAATCAAAGAGATAGTTAAACACGGTCGTCCGGAACGCTTCTTTAAACCCCGCTTTCAAAGTACATTCATTAGTTCCGACACGTAAAGCCAAATCATGTAATGAAGGCGGGTTCAAATATTCGGAACATATAATATCCCGGGCCTGATAAATTTTATCCCGATCGGAAAAGCCTACTATCTTTGCGTTAACCGGTTCTTTACCTTCCGTCTCCCGCATAAATAAAGACAAGCACTCGGTTACTTTTGCTTCGAGATACATTGGCGAGGCATTTCCCATCATCTGAGAGACCTCAAGATCATTCAACGCCACAGATAAAGCGATTGGAATCGAGAGATTCTTGGGAGCGATAAAGAAAGTCTCCCCCCTGCCGAATCGCAAATAAGCACTCCCGAAGTACTCCGTATAACGTTCCGACAAATGTTGGAAGAAATCCGGCGACACCAGAATACTTGTCATACCAAAAGTATCTCCTTTACGAAACAGATTCCGCTCTTCCTTGATACCAGAACTTACGATCATATTCGTATACCCTTTCCGCCAAATCCGCTTATCCCGTGTCTCCGACAAAAAGCATTCGACGATCCCCTGACGAACAACAGAAAGTCCATAAACGAGTTACCGACATTTAGGGAACGCATGCAACAATCCTCCTTGCAATAGATCTGGTATCTTGTCACATTAAAATCCCTGCATCTGAAATCACTGATACGATAGGTCAATAATTTGTTCTCCGCCTCCCAACAGTTCTCTTCTAGCCCTCCTGAACGATTGGTAGAAAAATAACTTATATCCGGCATTTCTAAAGCGATCGTATCTCTTCCACGAGATGAGAGTTCTATGTGTACCATTTTTCCGTTTGATTAAAATACACTTCCTTCTTGCGTAAATAAACCAAAAGCAAAGATCCCATCTTTGTACCGGATAATCAATCCCTATAAATAGGTATATTATGAATAAAATAAAACCAGAGATAAAGGATGACATCGCGGAGACCTTGTTTATTCCCTTACTATCACGCGCTCACGAAAGTCACCGGAAAGACGCGATATTAAAAGACCCGATGGCATGTGAGCTTGTTGAGAAAATAGATTATGATTTCGCCAAGTTTGGTAAAATCACGATGAGTACTACCGGAACCACTATCCGCCTACGCCATTTCGATCGTTTGGTCCAGCGATTCATCGACCGTAAGGTAACTGAAGATCCGGTAGTGGTATCGATCGGTTGCGGATTAGACAGCCGTTTCCAACGTGTCTCCAACCATAACCAAGCGACCTTCTACGAACTAGACTTACCTGAAGTAATCAATTTGCGTGAAAAGCTATTCCCTGCCTCCGCTAAAGATCTCACGATCAAAGGCTCTATGCTCGAGACGGACTGGATGGATATGTTGAGACAAAAACATCCTCACGGCCGCTTCCTTTTCCTCGCGGAAGGTGTAATGATGTATTTCAATGAGGAACAGGTAAAATCTGTTATCCAAAACCTCGCCCAACGCTTTCCCGGATGCGAGATATATTTTGATTTCGTCAGTAAATGGGCCGCCCGCAACTCCGACAAGATGAATCGGTAAAACGGACAAAAGCCCGTTTCCATTTCGGACTAAACGATCCGCACACAATCGAGCAATGGTTCCCCAAGCTCAAACTGATCGAACGATTCTATTTCATCAGCGAAGAGAAAAAACGCTGGGGACTACCCGGCTTGATCATGTGGTTAATCCCGGCGCTACACAAGTCTTTTGGAATCGTAGGTTATAAAGTTGGAGAAATAAGTAAATAGGTTATCTACCAAATAAAAAAGCTAGTTCTGTATTCGATCATGAGTTTTGGTATTAAATAGAAGACCTCCACGTAGTTTATCAGAAGGACTTTCCGACAATTGTACCCCCTTTTTGTTTTTCGGGGAAGGGGGTACGATTTGGATACTCAACCGTATCTTTTCGTGCGCCTTTTTGGGCTTTCAAGCAAGACTAAAACATAAAAAAGTCCCACAATACGTTAATATTGCAGGACTTATCTCTTTTAGCTTTGTTCTTATGTGATCCGCCTGGGGCTCGAACCCAGGACCCCAACATTAAAAGTGTTGTGCTCTACCAGCTGAGCTAGCGAATCATCCTGTGCGTTACTTCTGTAATGCGGGTGCAAAGGTAGGAGTATTTTTTTAATATGCAATAGGCATGGCTATTTTTTTGCGCTTAAATCTGAATTTATTTTCTCTCGCTTAGGTTGATGAGCAAGGTTTCCGGGATCTAACTCATTATCTTCGTGCAAGATAAAGCGTTTATAGTAGGATAAGCACAATGTTGTCAATGGGAGGGCTATTATTTAAGCCTATAAAGCCTAGGATCGTTCCCCAGATGGATAATGAGAGTAAGATGATGGCGGGATTCAGTCCCATAGCCTTACCCATTATGCGAGGGGTAAGATATAAATCCTGTATACATTGTACGATACCCAAGACTAAAATAGCCATACCAAAGATCAACCAGAAGTTCTCGCCAGTCTCGGCCGAACGCAATAAGCTCAATAGAATCATCGGGATAATACCGATCGCCTGCATATAGGGAATTAAGTTCAGCACGCCGATAAACAGACCCAACGTGACCGCCAACGGGAAATTAATGATCTTAAAGCCGATCGCGAGGAGAACCCCTACAGAAAGAGCGATCAACGATTGTCCGCGGAAATAACGATTCATGCTGTATTCCACATCCTCAGCCAAACCTTGCAGGAACGGACGGTAACGCTCCGGTATCAAATCGATCCAACCATTCGCGATCTTCTCATAATCCAAAAGGATGAAAATAAAGTAAAGCAAGATCACGAACACGATCGTGATACTGAAAAGGATTGAGAAAGTGTTCGATAAGATAGACCATAACTGGGGCGCAATCTGCTTCACCGCTTTCAACAAATTCTCCTTACTCAATAACTCCATGATCTGGGCGAAGTTCACATTACTTTCCAGATATTCCATCCATGAATGCGGGATCAAAGGGACATGACCTTCACCGGGATCATGTGTGCGGATCAGTTCTAGCGTTTTATCCGCCTCAGCCGCAATGGAAGGAATGACCATGACTACCAGCAACGTTATCAATAGCCCTAAAGTCACCAATACCGCCATAATCGATAAGATGCGGCTCTTAAAACATAATTTATATTGGAAGAACTTTACGAACGGTTGCATCATATAAGCCAGTAACCAAGCGATCAGGAAAGGTAACAAAGCGTTTCGTAATAAGGCTATCAAATAAATAATTCCTGAGATGACCAGTATACCGAACACTATGCGTATTACACGGTCAAACGTAAAAGGCTTGTCAAACAGTGGATTCATATTATTTTCATATCTTTGCTTGCGACAAAGATAGAATAAAGTAGAATATATAAACATCATGATACGTAAAATATCCTTTTTCTTCCTCATTTCTTGCTTATACCTTTCAGTGGGGGCACAGACTCCACAACCTATCAAGCAATTCCTGCGCAAGCCTTATATGGAAGGAGCTTCATTTTCCTTGATCGTGAAAGAGGTTAACAGTGGCGAGACGGTATTCGCTTACGATACAATCCGGCAGCTGACCCCAGCCTCGGTCATGAAAACGGTTACGACCGCTACCGCATTGGAGATACTGGGCGAGGATTATCGCTTTCCCACAACATTAGAATACGACGGCTCCATCGAGAACGGCTTGTTAAAAGGCAATTTATATATCAAGGGAAGCGGAGATCCTAGCTTGGCTCAGCGCATTTCGCCCCGGATCATAAGCGGTTTCTACAGGAATGGATCTCCGCCTTGAAGAAGGTGGGTATCCATAAAATACAAGGAGCCGTAATCGCTGATGAAAGTATATTCGACACGGAAGGCACTTCCCTTAAATGGGTTGGCGAAGATATGGGTAGTTATTATGGTGCCGGAAGCTATGGGATTTGCGTATTCGACAATCTTTATAAATTAGGGTTGCAAACCGGAGCTCCCGGAACCCGCCCGAAGTTGAAAGGAACCGAACCGGAATTATCCGGCATCCATTTCCATAATTACTTAACGACCCAGCAAGTATCTTCGGATAGTTCTTTTATCGTAGGGGCGCCATTCGCCACGGATCGTTATTTATATGGCATTGTCCCCGCTAACCGGGAATGGTATCCGCTCAAAGGGGATATTCCCGACCCGGCTCTTTTCCTAGCGGATTATCTCACTAGGCAATTGGAACATGAAGGGATCACGGTCGGCGAATCACCGTCTTGTTTCCGTATCTTGCGGGAAGCCGGTAGGTGGCAACCCGGGAAACGGACCGAGATTGTTACCACTTACTCCCTACGCTTCGGGAAATCGTGGAAGTGACCAATCATGTCAGCCATAATTTATTCGCCGATGCCTTGATCAAGACGATCGGCCTACGATATACGCCCCGTAAGGAGAGGTCATATCTTCTTTTAACCGGGGTATCCAGGTGCTTCGGGACTATTGGCAAGGGAAAGGACTCGACCTCTCGTGCGTCTGGATGTACGACGGTAGCGGTCTTGCGGTTACCAACAAGTTATCAACAGCTTTTGTGGCTGATTTATTGATTTATATGAAAACCTGTTCACAACAACACACAGCCTTCTACGAATCATTGCCCGTAGCGGGGTAGAAGGCTCGGTGAGGAACTTCTTAAAAGGCTCATCCCTCCAAGGAAAAGCTCATCTTAAAAGCGGAAGCATGAGCCGGGTAAAAGGATATGCGGGATATATAAACAAAGGCGATAAGCAATACGCCATCGCCCTATTCGTAAACAACTATTCCTGCGACGGACGTCCTATGACCGTAGCGATAGAGAAATTATTGCTCCAGTTGTTCAACTAACCAGCGGTTATTTCGGCAGGATCGATCTACGCTCTATCATCTCTAGGAAATGCTGTTTATAATTGTCGGAGATCGGGATATACTCCTTTCCAAAGACAATCCGATTCCGCTCGATCACTTGATCTTCTCCGGCTGGACGATAAAAGAGCGATGAACACGCACAAAGCGATCCGAAGGTAACATATCCTCCAAACTCTTCATGCTCATCAACGAAAGGACCGGACGGGGCTCATCCTCCACGAATATCTTCACGTAATCCTTTAATCCTTCAATATATAATATCTTGCGCAGCTCTATTTGCAACAGCTTATACTCACTCTTGACGAAAATACTCTCCATCCCGCCCTTCTCGCGATTGGCGCGGATCCTTCCTTCTCTTCCGAAGACACCGGCTTACGGAGCAACTCATACCATCGCAACGCCTTATTCGCCGAGGCAAGGAAGTCCGGATAACTAATTGGCTTCAACAAATAATCCAGCGCGTTTACTCGGTAACTATCCACGGCATATTGATCGAAAGCGTCGTAAAAATGACACGGGTATCGGCGTTCAAGATACGGGAGAACTCCAATCCGCTCAACTCCGACATCTGGATATCCAGAAAAAGCAGATCCACCGGCCGATCCCGTAAGTCGGAAAGAGCGTCCAAGGCACTATTATAAGTCCCTTGTAAATCCAGGAACGGAGTTTTCAAGACGTAGCTTTCCAGCAAGCTAACCGCTAAAGGTTCATCGTCAATAATCGCGCAAGTCAATCTCATATCTCAGTCTCGTTTATAGTAATTGATAGATAAGAAGAATAGTTATCCCCCTCCCCGACCGCATTGGAACGAGAAATGCCCCGAATAGAGCAGCCCCAAGCGTTTCTCCAGATTCACCAGCCCCGATACCGGAACCACTTTTATCTTGATCCGGGCTTTTCGGGAAATAGCTATTCACAATAGTACAAACTACCTCCGCCCCCTCCTGATGGATATCCAAATGATGAAAGACGGCTTATTATTGCTCACCCCATGCTTAAACGCATTCTCGACCAAGGAGATAAACAACAGGGGGGCGATCAAGGTTCCCGGGGAGGAAGCGACGATATTCGTTTTCAGCTCCACATGTTTGGGCAGGCGTATACGCATCAGCTCCACATAATTACGAAGGAAGTCGAAATCCTTCTCCAATGGGACAAAAGGCTGGCTACTCTCATACAAGACATAGCGAAGCAAGCGGCTCAAATCGTGCACCGCCTCCTGCGCCTTCTCCGGGCTGAACGCTATCAAGCTATAGATATTATTCAACGTATTAAACAGGAAATGCGGGTTAAGCTGGCTCTTCAAGTTCTGCAATTCCGCCTCGGCACGCTCCTTCTCCAGTTCCCGCTGGATAGCCGCCACCCGGTACCATCCGTCCGTCATCTTGATCGCCACGCTAAGGCCGGCTACCAAGGAGTAGATAACGGCGTTGACGAGAAAGAACCCCACCGTCTCGTTCAACGGGCGGGGCGGACGAGCCGGATGATGCATCTCCGGCGGATAGAAATAGCGCATGCAGAGATGCACGAACAGCATCGTAGCCCGATAAGCAATAGATTGATCAACAGGAAACGCCCTGTCCGGCGGTTAAACAAATACCGCCTCACCAGCCACCCGTAATTCAAGTAGAAGACGAGCATGAAGGAAAGCGGCACGATGATGCTCCGGAAATAGCCCTCGAACGTGACTTGCGACTCCCTCCCCGTGAAGAAGAAAGGGGAGCAGAACAGGATACCCCATCCCGCGATGTGTATCAACTTTCCCAAACCTTTGATAGGGGGAGATTGTGGTGTGTCATTCATCTTATTATCCTCTTTAGTGCTACGCAAATATAGTCATTCCTACCGTTATATGAGCCATGTAGCCTTATCTAGTGAGCATCCGTCTACTCATAGCGTATGGCCTCGATCGGGTCGAGCTGCGCCGCCTTCTTGGCGGGTACCATCCGAAGAACACGCCCGTCACCGTACATACCACGAAAGAGAGCAGTACGCTCCACGCTGGATATAGATCGGGAAATGCGCCACGACATTCACGATCAAGCAGCTCCCACGCCGAAAAGCACGCCGATCAATCCCTCCGGTCACGCTGATAAGGATAGACTCGATCAAGAACTGAGCCAAGATATCCATGCCTTTCGCACCGATACTCATACGGAGGCCGATCTCCCGCGTACGCTCCGTCACGCTCACGTACATGATATTCATGATACCGATACCACCAACGAGAAGAGAGATACCAGCCACCGCAGCCAGCAACGTCGTCATTATATCCGTCGTACTTGTCAACATCGTGCTCAACTCCTGCATACTCCGGATCGTGAAATCATCATCATCGGTTTCCCGCAACCTATGGTTACGCCTCAGTATCTCCGATATCTCGTCTATGGCTTGATCGGTGTACTCCTCCTTGAGCGCCGAGCAGGTTATGCCTTGCAAATGGGTAATGGCCAAGATCTTTTTTTGAATAGTTGTGTATGGAGCTAAGATCAGGTCGTCTTGGTCCATTCCCATGCTGTTGTATCCTTTGCTTTTCAGTACGCCCACGACCCGGAACGGTAGCTTCTGGAAACGGATCACCTTACCGACGGGATTCTCTCCGCCGGGGAAAAGGTTATCCACCACCGTCTTCCCGATCACGCATACCTTGGCGGCGGTCTGTACGTCCTGATCGCTGAACATATCGCCATCCTCCACCTCGTATCGGCGTATCTCCATATAATCCGGGCTAATACCGTAGACGGTAGTCGGGGCGTTATTGGCGCCATAGATGGCCTGCCCACTACTGTTCACGGAGGGCGAGGTGGCGGAGACGTAGCGAGTCTCGTTCACGATATCCTCGTAGTCCTGTAGCTTCAGCGTCTCCATGGCAGAGGCGTCTTGGCGTACGCCGCCACGCATGTCGGCTCCCGGCTGGATCATGATCATGTTCGAGCCCATCTCGCTGATCTGCGCCTGTATACTCCGCTTCGAGCCTTGACCGATGGCCAGCATCGTGATCACGGAAGCCACGCCGATGATGATACCCAGCATCGTGAGGAATCCCCGCAGCTTGTTGTTGGCCAAGGCCCGGAGGGCTATCTTTAGTAAATTCGTCGTATTCATTCTAAATAATATGCTATTACCACATTAATTCATTATTCTAATCATCATTCTTGGGCAGGCGGGCCAAAGCCTCAGCGGCGCTCAAGATATTCGTATTCACCGTATCGGCGGTTACATGACCGTCGCGCAACGTGATATTCCGGCTGCTGTATTGGGCAATCTCCGGGTTGTGGGTGACGAAGATAATCGTGCGTCCCTCGGCGTGCAGGCGCTGGAAGAGCACCAAGATCTCGAAAGAGGTACGGGTATCCAAGTTGCCGGTAGCCTCATCCGCAAGGATCACCGCCGGATCGTTCACCAAGGCACGGGCGATCGCCACACGCTGCATCTGGCCACCGGACATCTGGTTACTTTTATGCATCAGTCGGTCTCCCAAGCCCACGGCGATCAAAGCGTTGACCGCCTTCTCCCTACGTTGGGCCGCTTTATAAGTAGGATTGTACATGAGAGGAAGCTCTACGTTCTCTACCGCTGTCGTCTTCGGTAACAGATTGTAATTTTGAAAAACGAATCCGATCTTGCGATTCCGGAGGGTCGCTCGCTGCCGCTTGTTCATGGTGCGCACGGATACTCCGTCTAAGTAATACTCCCCGCTCGTAGGAGTATCAAGGCAACCCAGCGTGTTCAGCAACGTACTCTTTCCGGAGCCGGAGGTTCCCATGATCGTAACGAACTCCCCCTCGCGAATCGTGAACGACACGCCTCGCAGGGCATGGACGGTCTCGTCGCCTACGTGGAAGTCTCGTTTTATATTGTCTAATGTGATAATTTCTTTCATGACGCAAACTATCTCTTATTTTTGTTGCTTCCCGGAGCCCGGCATGAAGGGGCTACGCTCCGCTCCTGCACCTACTTCCGGCATGTTGGCGGCGCTCGCTAAATCTACGGCTACCTCATCGCCCTCGCTCAAGCCCTCGGTTACTTCGGTCACGCTGTTGTTGCTGGTTCCGACCGTAATCTGCCTCGGGCTCAAGGTATTTCCTTGGCGGGACCAAACCAAGCGTTTTCCGGGTTGTACCTCCGCATTCGGATCCGTCACGGTCATACCCAACGATTCCATGATGGCGGGCTCGGGGATAAAACGAAGCGCCTTGTTCGGCAAGGTCAAGATATTCGCACGTTCCAACGTATAAATTGTGACATTTGCCGTCAAGCGAGGTTTCAGTTTCAAGTCCGGATTATCCGCCGTAATTACTACCTCATACGTAACAACCGTGGAAGAAGAAGTACTGGAAGAAGCGCTGGAAGTGCTTTCGCTGTCCCCTAAACGAATCTGACGAACCACGCCCTCGAATTGATCGTTCGGATAGGCATCCACCGTAAAACTAACCCGTTGGCCTTCCTCCACATTACCTATATCCGCCTCATCCACATCCGCTATTACCTGCATCTTCGTCAAGTCGGCGGCAATGGTAAACAGCGTCGGGGTCTCGAAGCCGGCGGCAACGGTCTGTCCTTCCTCAACAGCCCGATTGATAACCACTCCGTCTATAGGGCTCGTGATCGTGGCATATTCGAGATTACGGTTTACCTTTACCATGGAGCCTGACTCTGGTCGTAAGCGGCCTTCGCCTTCTCGTAATTATAGGTAGCCGTCTCATAATCCGTATCGCTAATCAATTGTTTCTCGTGAAGCACCTTGCTACGTGCGTAGTTCTTCTGTTGATACTCGAACTCCGTCTTGCTGCTCGCCAATTGCGCCTCGGCGGAACGAAGCTCGGCTTGGAGGTTGATCTTATCCATCTCGGCGATCAGTTGGCCGGCTTTCACCACGTCGTTATAATCAGCGTACAACTTATCGATGATACCGGAGACCTGCGTACCTACCTCAACCTCGGTAACGGGCTCTACCGTACCGGTGGCCGTAACCGTATTCGTGATCGTGCTGCGCCCTACTTTAGCGGTCTCCAGCTTGATCCCGCCTTTCGAGGATTTGCCCGTGAAAAGGAACACGCCCCCCGCAATGAGGATAACGGCAACACCGCCCATGATTAGTTTCTTCTTGTCCATATTCTGATTCTTTTTATTTCTGTTTTACGTTGTATTCTTGTTCAAAAGGCCCCCCACGACCTCCGTCGCAGGGTAACCTTGAAAAAAGAGAGTGGAGTAAATATATCCATTAGTGGGTTAATAATTCTCCGCAACCGGCTTCTTCTGATAAACATTCAGCAATTGAACGCTCATCAAGGCCATGTATTTCGCTTGTAGCTGCTCTTGCTGGGCGGTCAGATAATTGTTCTTCTCCGTCAATAGCTCAAGCGTATTTTTCATACCGAGGCTGAATTGCTCATCGATCAAGTTATAGCTTTCTTTCACGTAACTCAAGCGTTCGGTAGCCGAGTATATTGGGTCTGCGACGAGGTAGCGTCCAGATAGATCCCCTCCACGGTTTGCAGCAATTGTTTTTGGGTATTCAGCAACTCCAACTGGCTGGTGGTAATCGCGTATTTCGCCTTGTTATAGGCCGTCTTATACTGACGGTTACTGAAGATAGGGATGCTGATCGTCAATCCGACACTCTCGTTGAAACTATTCCAGACCTGGCTACCGAAAGCGTAATCCGTTCCGGAAAGATGGCCGGTACCCAGCCCGGCGTTCATGGAGAGCGAAGGAAGGAAAGCACCTTTCGCCTTTTTCTTCTCCAGCTCGGCGATGTCCACGGCCAGCTCACTGCTCTTTATTTGCGGCATCACGGCCAGAGAGGTATTGTAAATCGTTTGCTTGCTCGGAAGCGGGGTTAAGATATCTTTCTCCGTAAGCTCCGGCATCACCAATTCGATCTCTTCGGTTATATCCAGTTCTAGTAATTGCTTCAATTGCAACTTATAATTGTCTAGATTCGTCTGGGCTACGACCAAATTGATATTTATCGGTGCTTAACTGGCTTTCCAACTGAGCCAAATCCACTTTCGAGATCGAACCGGCACGTAGCAACTCCACCGCACGATCCCGTTGCGCCGTAGATACCTCGACCGTATTTTGGTTGATACGAACGGACTCCATCGCATATAGTACCTGCATATAGGTCTGTATCAAGGAGATTTGGATATCATCCTCGTTTTGCTCGATACCCAGCTCATCGACGGTATTTTGTATTTCCTGTTGCTTGATCGCCTGTACACGTTGCCTCCATCAAAAAGCGTCCATTTAGCGTTCAGCGCATAATTACCGCTATAGCTATTATTCGTAGCGGCGTCGCTCGAAGGATAATTCACGAATCCTTGGGTAACCGAAGCCGAAAGGGAAGGGAAAAGCTGTGCTTTCGCCTGCTTCGTATCCTCTATACCGGAAAGATGCGACACCTTGCTTTTCTTTACTTGGATATTATGCTCCAAAGCGTAATCCAAGCAAGCACGCAACGTCCATCGGGTAGGTTGCTCTTGTGCCTTACTCCCCACACAGAGGAAGAACAGACATGCGAATAATAAAGCGTATTGTTTCATATTGCCTTCGTTTTCTATCTTTTTACGAAAGCAAAACTATATTACCTTAAAAACATGGGCAACCAGACTAGAAAAAGGGGCTGTTTTCACCGATTAAACGGGCAATTGCATCGACAGGAAAGCGTGCGGATATATATTTATAAGGCCATCGATTTGACAATTTGACAAAATGATAACCGAAGTCCCGGAGAATCGATTATTCCGGGCAAAGGTACGGCTCACTCCCAAATACGAAAGAAAAAAACGGCAATCATCTCGCTAATAGACGAATACCCAAAAACAGTCTTTTATTCCAGTGAAATGAATTCATCCTAATTCATCTATTTAGACAAGAAAAAGGGTGAAACAGTGTTACGATAAGGTTGTAACAGGCTACGAATGCCCATTCACGGTACTCACAACCCAATGCACAGCCACTCACAACGTCTAACGCAAGTATACGCATCAAGGAATGCGTCCTCTCGCAAGCTGTCTCGTCACCTATTATGTCCCAAATCGGCCTCTTTTTAACGAAAAAGCACGCTTATCACCACTTCTTTCCCACGATCTCGCTACCTCCGCACAAAAGGTGTGTCAGCGGATTTGCGTTATATCGAGCAAGAAGTAAGGATAAACGCCATTCCACCTATCTTTTATCGGCTCAAAAGTAGTCATTCTTCTTAAAGAATCAGCTCAAATTGAGCGATTTGATCCTCAATAATACAAAATAACCCCGGCGATACCTGCCAAATAATCATCAAGATAGGATGTATCTTGAATTTCCAAGTCAAGATAAAGGCGGCACCAAAGATCAAGAAGCTCTTGTAGTCGATGAAGTTCTCTTTATTCATTAATAGCAAGGCAGCGGCGGCGATCAAACCGACCGTAGCCGGGCGCAATCCAAGGAAAGCCGCCTCTACATATTTATTATTCCGGAACTTAGCGAAGAAATAAGAGATCAAGAGAACCAATATGAAAGAGGGCAGACATACCGCAAATGTCGTCAGGCAAGACCCTAGGATACTCATCGTCTCCGAATACCCCGCATTATGCACCGCCGTATACCCTATATAGGTGGCGCTATTGATACCGATCGCCCGGGTGTCATTTGAGAGATAGCGACAATATCGGTAAACTCCTGCAAGGAAATCCAACCATAGCGGTCCACCACGTCGGCTTGTATCAAGGATAACATCGCATACCCGCCACCAAAGCCCAATATACCGATCTTCAGATATACATATAATAATTGCAACCAAATCATATCAGCCCTTCTTATTTAAACCATACACCAAACCTCCGGCTATAGCCGCCAAGATAATCCAAGCGGGAGACACCCCACCCATCCAGATCAGCAATGCCGCCCCGACAGGTATGATCATTTGCACGTAACTCAACTTGATAGAGCGTGCGGTTGTCAGACAAGGCACGGCGATCAAGCGACCACCGCCGGACGCAATCCCATAAACGCCTTCTCCACCCATACATTATCCTTTACCTGCGTAAAGAATAACGCGATCAAGAGCATGATTACAAAAGAAGGGAGAATCGTACCCAAGGCACAAACAAAACCGCCCCATGTCTTCTTCAGTTTATAACCCACGAAGATCGCTATATTCACGGCGAAAATACCCGGCAACGATTGGGCCACGGAGAAAACGTCGATAAAGTCCTCTTTCGTCATCCATCCCCGGTCCACCACATCCCGCTGGATAAGCGGCAACATGGCGTATCCACCTCCGATGGTAAACATACCGATTTTCACGAATGTCAGAAAAAGCGTCCAATACATACCCTTATCTGTTTACGTTGGCTAACGTCCTAAAAGCCTATTGTAAGTTTCTTTATTATTAATAATCTGAAGCGCTTTCTGGTAACTCGGATTATCATCATTGATAATCTGGAAGTACTGCGCCATATCATAGAGATCCCGTGCGATAAGCGCCTTGATCTGAAGCATGATCAACGGCTTCGAACAATTATATTGCTCTTCCTCAAACTCAATCTTCTCATCGCCGGCCATCTTCAGAAGCTCCTCCATGATATCCTCTCCGACCACGAAATCTTGCTTATACTGCTGGAACTTCGGATATTTAGCCATCATCTGGTTCCGATTACGATCCAGATAATTCATGGACACCCGATTGACTAAACCGGAAGCTACCAGTTCCGGTGATAATCCGTATAGCGAGTCGTATCTACGGGATGAACACGTCCGGCATAATACCTCCACCTCCATATACGGTACGCTCGGTAACCAAGGTGTTATACTTCATTGAATCCGGGAAATGAATGCTATCGGCACTCATCAACTCCCCCCGGTTATAACGGTCGATCAGATCATGGTGGTACTCCTCCATCTTCCCGTTCTCGTAAGGCTTTTGTATACAACGTCCGGTGGTGTATAGTAACGGGAAACCGTCAAACGAATCATGGAACCATCCGGCAGGGGAATCGGTTTCTGTACCAAACCTTTACCAAAGGTACGGCGACCTACGATCACTCCACGGTCCCAATCTTGAATAGCGCCGGAGACGATCTCGCTGGCCGAAGCCGAGGACTCGTCCACCAGAACGACCAAACGTCCCTCTTGGAATTGTCCACGAGCGGTAGAGTTCGCCTCCTCACGAGGTTGCTTACTCCCTTTCGTATAAACGATCAACCGGTTTTTATCCAAGAACTCATCCGCTAACTCTATGGCGATATTCAAATATCCCCCGCCATTTCCCTGCAAATCCAGAATCAAGTTCTTCATGCCCTGTTTCCGGAGCTTCTCCAACGCCTCCCTGAATTCATCGGCGGAAGAAGCGGCGAAACGGTTCAACTTAATATAACCGGTATTCTTATCCGCCATATAAGCGGCATCCAGACTATACACGGGAATCTTACCGCGAACGATCTTGAAATCCATCAATTCCGGCGACTTGCCTCGCTTTACTTTCACACGCACCTCGGTACCTTTCGGTCCGCGTAGTTTCTTCATGATATCGGTAGTCTTCATCTTCACGCCGGCGATCAAGGTATCGTCTACTTGGATAATACGGTCGCCCGCCATCAACCCCACCTTCTCAGAGGGACCTCCGGGGATTACCTGAATCACGTAAAGCGTATCCGTCAACATATTGAACTGTATGCCGATACCATCGAAATTGCCTTGTAAAGCTCGGTCATCTCTTTCGTCTCCTCCGGGTCCATATAATTGGAATGAGGGTCTAGCTTATCCAACATGCCGACTATAGCGTCTTCCACCAACTTCGTCTCGCTAGTAGAGTCGACATATAGATTAGATATAGCGAATAAAGCCAATTGGAGCTTCCGGGCATCCATATTCGCTTTTTGCGCTGTCGCTCCGGTAAACACACCTAGAACGATCAGCAGGGATAAGACGATTCTTTTCATCAGATATATTCGTTTCATAATTTTCAATACAATCTCGTCTCTTTAGGGACGAATTGGGAAATGTCTTTGCCGTAGCGTAACAACTCACGGACAATACTTGAGCTAATATGCGTATGCTCCGGTTCCGTAAACAAGATAAAAGTCTCGATACCCGTCAACTTACGATTCACGTCCGCGATCGTCTTCTCATATTCGAAATCATTGACCGTACGGATTCCTCTTAAGATAAAGCCGGCTCCGACCTCTTTAGCGAAATCCACCGTCAATTGATTATATGACATGACTTTCACCCTTGGATTATCCTTGTATAGATTCCAGATCGCTTCCATCCGCTTCTCCAAGGAGAAATAGGTAAGCTTCTTATCGTTGATACCGATCGAGATCACGATCTCGTCCACCAGTTCCAACCCACGCCTTACCAAGGATTGATGCCCGATCGTAAAAGGATCGAAGGTACCGGGAAAAAGCGCAATACGTTTATTTTCAATTGATGACATCTTCTTCAACCACTAAGTTATCGATAATAAAGTTCTGTCGCTCCATGGTATTCTTCCCCATATAGAACTCGAGCATATCTTTCACGAGGTCCTCTTTCTTCATTGTCACCGGATCAAGCGTATATCCTTGCCGATAAAATGCTTGAACTCATCGGGAGAGATCTCTCCCAGACCTTTGAATCGGGTGATCTCCGGATTCTTCCCGGCAGCGGCTATGGCAGCCAAGCGTTCCTCCTCTGAATAACAATACCACGTCTTCTGCCGGTTACGTACTCGGAATAATGGGGTTTGCAAGATATAAACATGATTACGCTTAATCAAATCGGGGAAGAATTGCAAGAAGAAGGTAATCAACAATAAACGGATATGCATCCCGTCCACGTCGGCATCTGTCGCGATAATCACCTTATTATACCGCAAACCTTCCAAGCCATCCTCAATATTCAAGGCCGCTTGAAGCAAGTTAAACTCCTCGTTCTCGTAAACGATCTTCTTTGTCAAGCCATAACTATTCAAAGGCTTACCCCTCAAACTAAATACAGCTTGGTAATTCGGGTTACGGCTCTTCGTGATAGAACCGCTAGCCGAGTCACCCTCCGTGATAAAGATACTGCTTTCCTCTAGCAAATCCCCTTTCGAATCGGTCAGGTGAATCCGGCAATCCCTTAGTTTCTTATTATGTAAATTCGCTTTCTTCGCACGCTCGCGGGCCAGCTTCGTAACACCGGCGATCGCCTTGCGCTCTTTCTCGGACTCCAAGATCTTCTTCAGCAAAAGCTCCGAAGTCTCCATATTCTTATGCAAATAGTTATCCAGGTCATTCTTGATGAAATCACCGATAAACTTCGCTACCGTAGGGCCGTCCGGTCCTATATCTTTCGAGCCGAGCTTGGTCTTTGTCTGGCTCTCGAATACAGCTCCTCCACTTTTATGCTGATAGCGGCCACGATACCCGCACGAATATCCGAATACTCGAAATTCTTATTGTAATATTCCTTGATGACACGACCTACAGACTCCTTGAAAGCGGAAAGGTGCGTACCGCCTTGGGTGGTATGCTGGCCGTTCACGAACGAATAATATTCCTCTCCATATTGGTTGCTATGCGTGATAACCACCTCTATATCCTCCCCTTTCAGGTGGATGATCGGGTAAAGAGGCTCGGTGGTCATATTCTCGTTCAACAAATCCACCAGACCGTTGCGGGAATAGAACGCTTGCCGTTGTAAATAATGGAAAGTCCCGAGTTCAAGAAGACATAGTTCTTTAATAGCCCCTCGATAAACTCGTCCTTATAATGATAATCCTTAAAGATCTCCCGATCCGGGACAAAAAACACCTGCGTACCGTTCGCCTCCCCGGTCGGTTGGATATCCGATTCCTCCGTGACGATCGCTTTACTATATTCCACCCGCTTACACTCTCCGTCACGGTAGCTGGTTATCAAGAAATAACTACTCAAGGCATTCACAGCCTTGATACCCACACCATTCAAACCCACGGATTTCTTAAACGCCTTGCTATCGTATTTAGCGCCGGTATTCATCTTGCTAGACACATCCACGACTTTACCCAGAGGGACACCACGGCCATAATCCCGTACGGCTACCGTACCTTCCTCGATAGTCACCTCGATACTTTTGCCATACCCCATCATGTACTCGTCGATAGAGTTATCCAGCACCTCCTTCAACAACACATAGATACCATCATCGGCATAGCTACCGTCCCCCAGTTTTCCGATATACATACCGGGACGCCGGCGGATATGCTCCATCCAGTCCAGTGTCTTGATGTCATCATCGTTATATTCCGTAGGTTGTTGTATCGTTGAATTCAGCTCATCCATATCTCTTATAACTTTTTAATATATGCTCTTCTTGATTTATGATGCTCTCGCTTAAAATAATCCCATTGCGCTTGTACGGCGCTATTCGTCTCCAGCTCCGGGTTACTCTCGGCGTAAACGGCACCGATACGCTTATAGACAGGAATCAAGTCATTAAATAATAAAGCGTTCACGCCTTTACTTTGATATTCCGGCAAGACTCCTGTCAAATACAGGTCGATTACTTTCGGTTTGCTCTTCAACGCTTTCAGCAAATGAATCCACCCGAAGGGTAACATATGCCCACGAGCCTTTTGTAAGGCTCTCGATAGGTTGGGCAGGGAGATGCCAAAGCCAACCACCGCATTATCCTCTTCCCTTACGATCAGCGTTACCAAATCATAACGCAGCATAGGGATATACATATTGATATAATAATCGATCTGCTTCTCGGTCAATTGCGCGAAACCATACAAGGGAGCGAAAGCCGCGTTCAATGTATGGAATACCGGACGGGCGTAAGGCATAATCTCCTTAGCGTTCTTGAACTTCAGCACCTTCAATCCGTATTTCTTCTTCACGATCTCGCCGATACGCAAATGCTTCTCGGGAACGCCATCCGGTATATAGATCTTAAATTCATGCCAATCTTGATCCTTTCCGTATCCGATACGCTCCACTTGCTTGGGGTAATAGGGATAATTATAAATTGTAGCCATCGTACCGATCTGATCGAAACCCTCGATCAACATACCCTCGTGATCCATATCGGTAAAGCCCATCGGACCGTGGATCTCCTCCATGCCTTGTTCGCGGGCCCATTTCTCGACAGCACCGAAAAGGGCATCAACCACCTCGTCATCATCAATAAAATCAACGAAACCAAAGCGGGCACGTTTCTGTCCCCAAGCCTCGTTACTCGGGCGATTCACCATACCAGCGATACGGCCTACCACCTTCCCGTCCTTATAGGCAAGGAAGTAAATAGCGTCGCACACCTCGAACGCCGGATTTTTCTTCTTATCCAGCGTCATCATCTCTTCCTCTATTAAACCGGTACGTGATAGGGATTACCCTTGTATAATTCGATATTGAACTTGACAAATTTCTTAAGCTCCTTCTTACTGGTAACTTCTCTTATCTCTACGCTCATCGGTAATTTTATTTAAGCGGCAAAGTTACATAAATAATCTTTTATCATGGCATTATAAAACAAATTTATACCTTTGTAAACTCAGATTCATAGCATACCATGAAAAAAATAGTTATTAAATTAATATTGGCATTTATCATGTTTGAAGGAACCTCTTGTATAAACGATCCTATTATAATCAGCCCCGATCTGGCGTTTCGGGCGGAAGCTACTACAGGGGAGGGATCGATTTGGCATCCCGATCGCAATACACTTTTCTGGGTAGATATTGAAGGAAAGACGTTATATGAGTATATACCGGACTTGCAAAACTGCCGTTCATGGCAGTTCGACCGCATGGTCTCTACCGTCGTACCGGAAACGGACAGTACGGTAGTCGTCGCTTTACAAAACGAGATCATACGTGTAAACCTAACGGATGGGAACACGGCATCTATCGCCCCAATCCCGGACAATAACGGGAAGATTCGTTGCAACGATGGGAAATGCGACCCGTCCGGACGCTTATGGATCGGCACCATGGGATTTGGCGCGCCTAAAGGGGCTGCCAGCCTTTATTGTGTATGGGCAGACGGAACCGTCGAAACAAAGTTGACAAAAGTCACGATCTCCAATGGGATCGTATGGTCCGCCAACAAGAAATACATGTATTACAACGACACACCTACCCGTAAGATCATACGTTTCCGGTATGACGATAGCTCCGGTGACATATTGTACGATGCGTAGCCGTAAATATACCCGAGGGCACCGGCTCCCCGGATGGAATGACGATAGATTGCAACGACAACCTTTGGGTGGCTCAATGGGGAGGTGGCGGTGTTTATTGTTACAATCCCTATACCGGCGACCTGTTGACAAAAATTGTCGTACCGGCCCCCCACGTAGCGTCATGCGCTTTTGGAGGGGATAAGCTCGACACGCTTTATATAACGACTGCCCGTGCCGGATTGAGTGAGGAACAGCTTGAGGAATATCCACTAAGCGGTAGCGTATTCTGTTGCAAGCCCGGAGCGAAAGGGGTGCCGGCGAATTGTTTCCATTAAGAATCCGCGAGCTTAATAAATCTAATTAACACAATTGTCAACCAAATATCAATTTAAATTGTTTCCTTTGTAGACATGGCGTGCAAAAGACGAGGCGTGCCCCGTCTCCACAAAAACAAATGCAAATAATTATACAGAATGGCAAAGAATAGACCAGCAAAAAAAGATAACAATAAGGAGAAAAAAGGAAAAAAGGAAAAGGGTGTTGGTAAACGTATGAAAAAAGAAGCGATGATCCAAGCCATCATTTCCGTATTCCAATCCTCTCCCAAGGAACCTTTCAACTATAAACAAATCAGCAAGATCATCGGAGTCGAGAACCAAGTGCAGAAATTGCAGGTGGTAGACATCCTGTATGACTTGTCCGCCGAGGATATCATCACCGAGATCGACCGTGGCCGTTACCGTCTCAACGGATTGGGAACCCTAGCCGTAGGAACTTTCGCACGCCGCAGCAATGGAAAGAATTCTTTCATCCCTGAAGACGGAGGTACGCCGGTATTTATCGCTGAACGTAATTCCGGGCATGCCATGGATGGAGACAAAGTGAAAGTACAGCTTTTCGCCAAACGTAAAGGTGCCGAGCCGGAAGGTGAGGTCGTGGAAATCCTTGAGAGCAAGGAGCGTACTTTCGTAGGTAAACTTCAAGTAGCTAAAGGCTTTGCCTTCTTGATTACGGAAAACAAGACGTTGGCTAACGATATTTTCATCCCTAAGGATAAACTGAAAGGGGCAAGAACGGCGACAAAGCGATCGTACGTATCGTGGAATGGCCGGATGAAGCCAAGAATCCACTGGGTGAGGTCATCGATATATTAGGTATCGCCGGACAGAATACCGCCGAGATGCACGCGATCCTTGCCGAATTCGGATTGCCTTACAAATATCCTTCCTCGGTAGAAAAAGCGGCGGATAAGATCCCGGAAGCGATCTCTCCGGAGGAAATTGAGAACCGGGAGGATTTCCGGGGGATAACAACCTTCACGATCGACCCGAAGGACGCGAAAGACTTCGACGACGCCCTTTCCGCACGCCGTTTGGATAACGGGAACTGGGAGGTTGGCGTACATATCGCCGACGTAACACATTATGTGAAAACGGATGGTGTCATCGATAAAGAGGCGCAAAGCCGTGCGACTTCCGTTTATCTGGTAGACCGTACGATACCGATGCTTCCTGAGCGACTTTGTAACCAAATATGCTCTTTACGTCCCGACGAGGAAAAATTATGCTTCTCCGCTGTCTTCGAACTAAATAGCGATGCCGTGGTACAAAACTCCCGGATCTGCCGCACGATCATCAAGAGCGACCGCCGCTTTACCTATGAGGAAGCACAAGAGGTGATCGAAACCGGCGAGGGAGATTATAAAGAGGAGATTCTAGCCTTGAACGACCTTGCCAAGAAATTGCGGGAACGTCGTTTCAAGAGTGGCGCTATCAACTTCGACCGCTATGAGGTTAAATTCGAGATCGACGAACAAGGGAAACCAGTCCGTGTTTATTTCAAGGTCTCAAAAGACGCTAATAAGTTAATCGAGGAGTTCATGCTATTGGCAAACCGTACCGTAGCAGAGTTCGTGGGCCGTCCTCCTAAAGGAAAGACTAAGAAGACATTTGTTTATCGTATCCATGAGCTTCCGGACCCAGATAAAATGGAGAATTTCGCCTCTTTTATCCGTCGCTTCGGCTATAAGTTGAAAACAGACGGCACGAAGACGGATGTCTCCAAAGGAATCAACTCCTTATTGGACAATGTACAAGGAAAGCCGGAAGAGAACTTGATCGAGACAGTGGCGATCCGTGCCATGCAAAAGGCCCGTTACTCCACGGAGAATATCGGCACTATGGCTTGGCTTTCGAATACTATACACATTTCACCTCTCCTATCCGCCGTTATCCGGATATGATGGTACACCGATTGCTGGAACGTTATCTAGCTGGTGGCCGTAGCGTTATACAAAAGAAGTATGAGGATTTATGCGATCATTGTTCCAACATGGAGCAAGTCGCCGCCAACGCAGAGCGTGCATCCATCAAATATAAGCAAGTAGAATTCATGCAGGATAAGCTCGGCATGGTATTCGGACGGCGTTATCTCCGGTGTCACCGAATGGGGACTTTACGTAGAACTGAACGAGAATAAATGCGAGGGACTCGTACCTATCCGTGATCTGGATGACGATTACTATGAGTTTGATGAGAAGAATTATTGTTTATTGGGCCGTCGCAAGAAACGTCAATATCGTTTGGGAGACCTATCACTATCAAAGTAGCGCAAGCGAATCTGGAACGTAAGCAACTCGATTTCCAATTAGCGGAATAAGGCCTTTTTCAAAGTAAGTATAACTTCATCAGACAACGAAGTTATACTTACTTAGGCATTTTGATTATACTTACTAGGACAAGTAAGTATAATTTACTTTTTATCACCAATACATAAGTCCCAGCGCCCCACAAGCGATCAGCCCGATTCCCAACAACGCATAGAAGATACGTGCGCCGCCACGACCGAACCAGTTCACGAAAGTCATCGCCCCGCTGGTTTTAAAGTACCAATCAAAATTACAGATCGCCGCTACGATTGAGAACAATCCCAAAGCGATAAACAAGGATAAGATAAAGTATTCGGAAGGATCCATAGACTTACTTAACCTCTACAGTACGTGAACCGTCCGGATTCTCCGAGATCGTGACATTTACCACATCTCCGGGTAACAACTCATCTATTTTCTCCGGCCATTCAATAAAACATAAAGCTCCGCTATAGAAATAGTCTTCTGTTCCGATATCCTCCGCCTCACTCAATTTATTGATCCGGTAAAAATCAAAATGATAAATCAATTCTCCCGTCGTATCGCTACGGTACTCATTGATAATAGCGAATGTGGGACTGTTGATCACATCCTCCACACCCAATTCCTCACAGATCGCCTTGATAAAGGTAGTCTTACCGGCCCCCATCGGACCATAGAAGGCAAAGACCGTACGATCATCCATCCCGGCGATAAACTCCTTAGCCGCCTCATGGATCTTATCCAAACTTTCTATTTTCAGTGTGCTCATCTTATCTAACTTAACAATTTTCCAATAATGTTTTCACTTCACTTTTTAAGGCCGGCAGATGATTAACGACTATCGCCCAAACCAATGTGTCATCCAAGCTGTCATAAGCATGTATAATCCGATTACGAAAACCAACTATTTTCCGTGTATTGTTTAGCGATATACGTTCCGGTTGTTTGTCATATTGATTTAGAGCCTCACCTATAATGGCCAATTGCCTTTCCACCGCACTTTGCGTCTTTAGATCCACTGTATACTCCATATAAGATCTAGTATTTGCGGTAAACGATTCGATCAAGCTTATCGCCCTCATCATGTCAGACAAATACTTCTTTTCTTTCATTGTCATACAATAGAATTTTTGTTTTATCTATATTCTCTAAAAGAAATGGATTTTTTAAACTTTTCTGAGTCAGTAGATCTACTTTTCTTTGAAAGAAATCTTCTAACTTATCCCATAAAGAAAGTAATTTTTCTCCTTTTTCTAAAGGATCCATATCCTCCATCTCTACCAACAAGTCAATATCACTCCTCTGTGGATTGAATTGCTCTGTCACTGAAGATCCAAACGCATACAACGATTTTATCCCATGATTCTTACATATATCAGAGAACAAGGAAAGATTCTTACGTATTTCATTATGGATAAACATACTTCTTTTTTCGCAAAATTAAACAAAACCTACCATCACGAACAAAAAAACGATATTTATTTCGGTTCCATCGTAATAAACGGCACCAACATCTCCTCCATCGAGATTCCTCCGTGCTGGAATGTATTTTTATAATAGGATACGTAGTAGTTATAATTATTCGGATAAGCGAAGAAATTCTCTCCGTAGGCGAAAATATACTTACTGCTTAGATTCGGGGAGGGAAGCCCTACTTTTTCCGGGTCCCGGATCTCAAATACCTCTTTTGGATTGTAGTTCAAGTTCTTGCCTACCTTATAGCGTAGATTGGTATTCGTATTCTTATCACCTATCACCTTGATCGGATTCGTTACCCGAATCGTTCCATGATCGGTCGTAACGATTACTTTTCCTCCCCGCTCGGCGATTCGTTTGAACAACTCAAGCGTAGAAGAGTGCTGGAACCATGATTTAGTCAAACTGCGATAGGCCGCCTCGCTTTGCGCCAACTCGCGGATCATCTTACTCTCCGTACGAGCATGCGAAAGCATATCCACGAAGTTCAGCACAATCACATTCAGTTGATTACGAGTAAGAGAAGGGATCGTAGCCAACAATTTCTCTCCATATTGGGAATCGTGTACTTTATTATATGAGAAGGTATATTTCTTACGGAACCGATCGATCTGGGTTTGAATCAATGGAGCCTCATTCAAATTCTTACCTTCCTCGCTCTCCTCATCTACCCACAAATCCGGAAACATCTGCTCTATTTGCGAAGGCATCAAGCCCGAGAATATAGAGTTGCGGGCATATTGCGTGGCGGTTGGCAGTATGCTATAATACAAGCTCTCGTCAAACGTAAAATACTCAGTAAGCAATTCTTTTACCACCCGCCATTGATCCAGCCGGAAATTATCGATCAATATAAAGAAAACCTTCTCGTCATTATCCAACATTGGGAAAACCTTCTTCTTAAACAGGTCGGGGCTCATCAACGGGCGATCGGCCGGATTCTGTATCCAGTCCACATAATTCTTCTTCACGAATTTGGCAAAAGCGTTATTGGCCTCTTCCTTCTGCATACGGAGCATATCTGTCATTGCCACTTGGCTGCTTTCCAGTTCCAATTCCCAGTACACTAGTTTCTTATAGACCTCCATCCAGTCGTCTGTGGTCAAGGAATCATTGATTTGCATACCTATACGACCGAATTCCTGCTGATAACCACCGTGGTCGTCTCGGAGATAATCACGTTCTTATGGACATTCTTCTTGATAGAGAGAAGCAATTGGTTGGGATTTACCGGTTTGATCAAATAATCCGCGATCTTATTTCCGATCGCCTGATTCATGATACTTTCCTCCTCACTTTTAGTCACCATCACGACCGGCACATTCGGAGCGATCTCCTTGATATGCGACAGCGTCTCCAATCCTGTCAAGCCGGGCATATTCTCATCGAGAAAAATAATGTCAAACGATTGTTCCTTACAGCAGTCAATAGCGTCTTGCCCGCTCACCACCGGAACGACCTCATACCCTTTGTCCTGCAAGAACAAGATATGCGGTTTCAACAAATCAATCTCGTCATCAGCCAAAGTACTCTATCTTTCTTCGCTGCCATAAGCTTACCTAGTTTATTTACAAATATATGGATAATCCTCCATATAACAACGAAAGAAACGGGATGTTTCGTATTTGATCTCGTAATTTTCCCAAATCCAGATAAGCGAATAGCCAATGAGGAGATCTCCTTCATCAACTCACGAACAGTACTCTCTCTTACTGACTAAGGTTCAAAAATATCCAATTTATCTACAACATCTACAACTATCCTTGTAATCATCTATCTTTAGACGGTTTAGCCTATGGTGGTAGATAAAAAACATCTACAATTATCAGGCCCTATCTACCATCATTTACTACTTTTCTATCTCTAAACAGAACGATCTCTCCACACTTGCCGCAATCATCATACGGTCTCTTCCTTATACAGACAAAACATTAACATATAAGCTTATACAGTTTTTATCCATGAAAAACTAAAGTTTTATACCGCTAAAACCTTTGTTTTCCGCTTAGGAAACTTTTGTTTCTATATAGGGAAACTAAGGTTTCTTCGGCACGAAACTTTTGTCTTCTGTAGGAATGAAGAAAATAGTTCCCTAGGAGCTCTGAATATTAATCTTTAAACATTTGATATTATGGGTTTTAAGCGTTACAAATTAACAATTTCTCTTACTACGGTAGAACAACCAGTAGAAATAGAGTTTTATAGTCTTGCTTCTCGGGTTCACAAGAATGTTCAGCGGTTCGTAAATCGCTATAACCCGGATGTTGTTAATTACTACACAATCCGTTCGTTATGAGCATCGTTGGTGGTATAATCTCTGGCGTTGGCTCTCTTCTTGGCGGTCTTGGTTCTTCCTCCATGAATAACAAGGCGGTGCGAGATACCAATAAGGCTAACATGGAGATCGCTAAGTATCAAGCGCAATGGCAACAACAAGAAAACGAGAAGGCTTACCAGCGTTCTCTAAACATGTGGAACTTACAGAATGAATACAATTCTCCAACTCAACAAATGGCTCGTATTCGTGCCGCTGGCCTTAATCCTAACCTTGTCTACGGCAACGGTGTTACTGGTAATAGCTCTGGTTCAACTCCGCAATATGAACCTGCTAAATTCAACGCTCCGACTATGCAAGCTTACCGAGGTTGGAATCTTGGCATTTCTGATGCTATTTCCCAGTTTCTTGCTTATCGTACTGTTAAGGCGCAAGTTGATAACATGGAAGCGCAAAATAGTCTCATTCGTCAACAAACGGCTACAGAGGCTACGAAACAGGCGAATATAGCCGCTTCTACGTCTCGCTCCGAGTTTGATCTGAATATGGCGAAAGAACTCAAGGATGTTTCTGTTTCGTCTGCTATCGCTGATATGAATCAGAAGCAAGCCGGCGTTGCTCAAGGTTGGACGAAAGCTAATCGTGAGGTTATTCAATATGAGCTTGACAAGGCTTTGTTTGATAATAAGATCAAGTTGAGTAATCAAGAATATTTAAAGGCTCTTCAATCCGTTCGTCAACTTCAGCAAGATAACGACATAAATTCGTTTCGTTATCGTATGGAGCGTTTGTTTGGTTCGTCTTCGGATGCTAGCAAAGTAGCTTCTGAACTTTTAAAGAGAATGTCTATGTATTTGATTCGTGATAAGCATGAATTAGATACAATGTTTAATCCCAAATAATTTACATTATGAGAAGAAGAAGAAGAGGTTTTCTCGGTCGTTCCCGTAAACGCCGTATTCGTAGTTATCGTTTAAGTAGAGGAGGTATAAGATTATGAAACCGTTCTGGAAAGTATTTATTCAAGTAGCGTTAGCGTTGATAGACGCTATTCAATCAGTGTTTGGCAAGGATGATGATACACCTAAAGCGTTAAAATCATGAGAAGAAGATTTTGGCCGTCGTGCTCGCCGCTTCGGTCGTATGAAACGTTTCGCTCGTAGGTTTAGATAATGGAGTGTCTTCATCGTATTCACTTACCCGACCGTGGAGCCGTTCCCTGCGGTCGGTGCGTGAACTGTCGGAAAAATAAGCGTCAATCATGGGTTTATCGATTGCAAGCGGAAGCGGATGAGTATCCCTTTTCTTTGTTCGTTACCCTTACCTATGATGATGAGCATATGCCTACCGCTATAATCGGAGAGGATTTGTTCAAGTCCACGGTTGGCGTTGTATCTAAGCGTGATATTCAGTTGTTTATGAAGCGTCTTCGTAAGAAGTATGATCAATACCGTTTGCGTTACTTCCTGACTTCTGAATACGGTTCCCAAGGTGGCCGTCCGCATTATCATATGATATTGTTCGGTTTTCCTTTCACTGGTAAGCATGGTGGCGATCTTCTCGCCGAGTGTTGGAAGAATGGCTTTGTGCAGGCCCATCCGCTTACTACGAAAGAGATCGCCTATGTTACGAAGTATATGTATGAGAAAAGTATGGTTCCCGATATTCTCAAAGGTGTAAAGGAATATCAACCTTTTATGTTGTGTTCTAAGATGCCCGGAATCGGCTATTATTTCTTACGTGAGCAAATATTGGATTTCTACCGTCTTCATCCCCGTGATTACGTCCGGGCTTTCAACGGTATGCGAATGGCGATGCCTCGCTATTACGCCGATAAACTCTATGATGATGACATGAAGGAATACTTAAAAGAACTTCGTGAGGTTTTCTTTATTAATCAGATGCAGCAAGAATGGCATCATTATATTAATACAAGCCCTCGGTTACGTTATATCGCTGATCAGCTTGAGACAGAGAGTAAGCTGGATTATGAGAGACGTGCCGAGGAAAAATTAAAATTAAAGTAATGGCTAATATTTTTAATTCCGTTAAATTAAAACGTCCTAGACGTAATGTTTTTAATCTTTCTTATGAGAATAAGTTAACAGCGAACGCTGGCGAGTTGGTTCCTATCATGTGTAAACCTGTCGTACCCGGTGATAAGTTCCGTGTCAATACGGAAATGTTGGTTCGTTTGGCTCCGCTGGTCGCTCCCATGATGCATCGAGTGGATGTGTTCACTCATTATTTCTTTGTTCCCAATCGCCTCCTTTGGAATCAATGGGAAGATTTTATTACGAAAGGTGTTGATGGTACTGATACGCCTGTCTTTCCAAAGATTGCCCTTCGTCCGATTGGGTGAATCCTACGTCGCCGCCGCTTTATTGGATGATGGCTCACTATGGGATTATCTAGGATTACCGACTATTGGTGGTTTTAATAATGTAGCTTTTCCGAATCGTTCTCCTAACAGCGTTATGCCTCCTGTCGGATATCAGGTGTCTGCCCTTCCTTTCCGTGCGTATCAATTGATTTATAACGAGTATTATCGAGATCAGAATTTAACGAAACCTATTGAGTTTTCTTTGAATAGCGGTATTGTTCTTAGTGCTGATGAGGTTATAAGGTTATTGACTTCGCCGTCGCGCGTGGGAAAAGACTATTTTACCTCTGCTCTTCCTTGGGTGCAACGTGGTCCCGAGGTTACCGTGCCTATTCAAGGTTCTGGAGGCAATTTGGATGTAACTTTAAAAAATGATGCTCATGCTGACACGTATCGTATGCCCGGAACCTCTAATCGTCCGCTGGTGCGATGCAGCTTGTCGGTGGTGCGCTTATAGCTGGAGGTACTGATGGCGCTTATCTTGAACCGGACAATTTTCAAGTCAACGTAGATGAGCTAGGTGTTAGTATTAATGATCTTCGTACCTCGAATGCCTTACAGCGTTGGTTTGAGCGTAATGCCCGTTCTGGTTCTCGTTATATCGAGCAGATCCTCTCGCATTTCGGTGTACGTAGTTCTGACGCTCGTTTGCAGCGTCCGCAGTTCCTCGGTGGTGGTCGTACCCCCATTTCTGTTTCCGAGGTTCTTCAAACGTCTGCTACTGATTCCACCAGTCCGCAGGCGAATATGGCCGGACATGGTATTTCCGCTGGTGTTAATCATGGCTTTAAGCGTTACTTTGAGGAGCATGGATATATTATCGGTATTATGTCTATTCGTCCTCGCACCGGATATCAGCAAGGTGTTCCGAAGGATTTCCGTAAATTTGACAATATGGATTTCTATTTTCCTGAGTTCGCTCATCTTGGCGAGCAGGAAATCAAGAACGAGGAGGTTTATTTGCAGCAACTCCCGCTAGCAATGATGGAACTTTCGGTTATACGCCTCGCTATGCCGAGTATAAATATTCAATGAACGAGGTTCACGGCGATTTTCGTGGAAACATGGCTTTTTGGCATTTGAATCGTATTTTTTCCGAAAGTCCGAATTTAAATACTACTTTTGTTGAGTGTAACCCGAGTAACCGTGTATTCGCCACTGCGGAGACCTCTGATGACAAGTATTGGATTCAGCTGTATCAAGATGTCAAAGCTCTTCGTCTGATGCCGAAATATGGTACTCCAATGTTGTAATACTATGTTTGAATTTTTTGTTGTTAATTTTTTAGCTTTTTCCTGCGTATGTTTATTACCCCTTATAATTATCCTGATCTTCCTTCGGAAGTTATTCAAGAAGAAGTGAGTGAGGAATTGTTGGTAGAGCCTTCTGACGCTTATACGATTCGTGAGTTGATCTACCGTCTTGCTATGGGAATGCCTGTCTCGTCTGGCCCCAATAGTGGTGAGTATCCTGACAAGGATCAAGATTTCGATGATGATCTACCCACTGAGCGTGGAGACTTCGATTTGGCCGATTACGCCAAATGAGCGAGGAATTCCGTTCTAAGTATCAAGTGAAGATTCAAGAGAAGAAAGAGCCTGAGAAGCCAAAAGAAGAGCCGAAGGTTGAGCCTGCGAGTACTTCTGAATAAAGCTCATAATCTTACGTTTTAAAGTGTTGCTGACCTTTTGCCCGTGCCCATGCGTTTGGACACGGGCTTTTGTCGTGCGAGTGATTTTTGGCATTTTTTCGGTAGAAATGAGGTAGCGTAGCGAACGAATGCAGACCGATAAAATGGTAAAAATTGCGACCTCGACGATTCCCCCCGAATCGACGTCACACCGAGCTAAATACATTTAACGATAGTTAAAGAATGTATTTGAAAACACGCAAGTTTTCTTGCGTGCGTGCGCATATAGGTAACTTGATATATTATATGCGCACTGACACCAAAGGTTTGTTAACAAATCGATTTGGTGGCAATGAAGTAAAAACAGTACGTTTGTACAGTGATCGTTTTACTCGAGTTCCCTAGGAACTATGTTCATGACTATTTAGTGCCAAATGCCTTTTATGTTAAAACTCCAAAAGATAAGGCAAATATATTGATTTCTTTTAGCAAAACACAATCTTTTCTATTCTAAATCAATATTGTCTTATATTTTATTGACATAACTATATGATTTCAGGGCATAAAAGTCCCACCGGTTAGTCTATTTACGCTCTGTAGATACAATATGTGAATTAGGAAGAAGCGTAGTTTGTAAATACCGAATATAGTTCCTAGGGAACTTTGAAGAACTTAGTTTTACTCCAGAAGTCATGTAATCTTATTTTTATTACTCAGCTTATAATGGCAAAAGACAATTTTAACATTATTTACGAACGAAACTATCAACGATCGTTCATGTTCGCTAAATCATACGTACATGATGATATGATAGCAGAAGATATCGTATCCGATTCTCTTGTGAAGTATTGGAGACTGATCTCCACCCAAAAAGGAGAAGCGACAGAAGCTCTTTTACTTTCAATCTTGAGAAATAAAGCTCTCGACTACTTACGCCATAAAGCTGTACATGATGCTGCGATCGAAAATCTAGAAGAAATAAAAAAGCGAGAACTAAGTATCCGCATATCCACTTTAGAGGCTTGTGATCCAGAAGAAATTTTCCGGGAAGAGATACGCACAATCCTTCAGCGCACCCTACAATCATTGCCCGAACAAACTCGCAGGATATTCGAGATGAGTCGTTTCGAAAACAAAACAGTGAAAGAAATCGCTATAGAAACCAACCTCTCCGTAAAAGGAGTAGAATACCACATTACCAAGACTTTAAAAATATTACGTATCAATCTAAAAGATTATCTTCCCTTATTCTATTTTCTTTTTTCTTGACTTTTCTCGTTTTTCCACTAGGGATCTATCTTGCAGCATCGTTTATTATTTATAAAGCGAAATTAATAGATACATGAAGGAATTACTACAACGATACATAAAAGGAGAGGTTTCAGAGAAAGAAAGACTGAAAATAGCATCATGGTTAGACGAAAGCCCTGAAAACATGCGTGAATTTCTGGTTTTACGCAAATTATATGACATTTCACTCTGGCAAGCCAATACAGATAAGACAAATTCCGTAAAGAAAGTACATTATTCCATACGGAAGGTAATGGCCGAGATCTTAAAAATCGCAGCCATCTTTCTAATCGGCTTTTGGGGAAGCAAACAACTGCAGATACAACAATCGAACAAGAAACAAATGCAAACCATTCATGTCCCTGCCGGACAACGGGCAGAGGTCACCTTAGCCGATGGTACGCATGTATGGCTAAACTCTCGCTCAACCCTAAAATTTCCTGAACAATTCAGCGCAAACACCCGAAACGTGGAATTAGACGGCGAAGGTTACTTCTCTGTCCAGCACAATGAAAATAGTCCATTTACCGTACATACCCAAAATCATGATGTTCAAGTATTAGGTACAGAGTTCAATGTAAAAGCTTACCATAACACATCCTTGTTCGAAACCGCCCTTTTAAAGGGTAGTGTAAAAATCAGTTCCCCTAATTTAAGAAATGGATTACAACTCAAGCCTAATGAAATCGTTAGTATAGAGAATAGGATGCTCAAGAAATCTACAATTAATAATAGCGACTATTTTAAATGGAAAGAAGGCCTGTTCTGTTTTGAGAATGAATCAATCCAAGATCTAATAAAGAAACTAGAACTTATTATGATACTACGATTGAGATCCAACGTCCCTCATTGTTGAAACATCACTATTCCGGCAAATTTCGTATTCAAGATGGAATAGAGCATGTATTAAAAGTACTTCAGTTAAAACATAAATTCACATACATCAAAGATGACGATAAGAATCTAATAATCATAAAGTAAGAACAGAATGTTAACCTTATAAATCATGTATGCCTATGAGATAAAAAATATCAAAAAAGAAACGGTATATAAAAACCGGGAAATGCGGCAACACTCCCCGGAAAGAATCAATACCACATGCACTTAAATCATCAGTATCAAATTCAAGAGTTACAAATGTATGAAAAATCAAACAAAAAGAGTTATGAAGTTAACTTTTATAACACTATTTCTATCAACCACAGGAATGTTTGCATCTGTTAATTCGCAAAATACACGGGTCAATATCCATGTGAACAATGCAAACACTCAAATTGTCTTAAACGAAATCGAAAAACAAACAGACTATCTCTTTGTGTACGACACCAAAGAAATAGATCTAAATCGTAAGGTTTCCGTAGAGGCGCAAAATAAAACCGTAGCAGATGTGTTATCATCTGTCTTTACCCAAACAGACATCTCATATGCGATGGAGGGTAATAACATCATGTTAATGCGAAAAAACACTTCTGTTACACAACAGAGTAACCGGAGAATTACCGGTGTTGTGAAAGACGCAATTGGTGAACCTATCATTGGAGCAAATATCGTGGAGAAGGGAACCACAAACGGTATAATCACCGACATTAACGGAAATTTCAGCCTTATGGTCTCCGAGAACGCCATCTTGCAAATTTCTATATCGGATATCAGACACAAGAAATCCCGACCAAAGGGCAGACGAACATCCAAATTACCATGAAGGATGACGCACAAGCATTGGATGATGTCGTTGTTATCGGTTATGGTACGCAACGCAAGAAAGACGTAGCCGGATCTATCTCTTCCATATCTACGAAGGATTTATCTATTCAATCATCCGGGAATATACAGAACCTTCTTCAAGGTAGGTTATCCGGTGTGTCCGTAACAACTTCCGGCGTAGCTGGCGATGCTCCTGCTATCCGTATTCGAGGTGTCGGAACACTGAATAATAACAGCCCGTTGTATGTCATTGATGGTTTTCCTACAAAAAGCGAGATCGCATCCCAAATAAATCCTTCAAGTATAGAGTCTGTACAAGTATTGAAGGATGCTTCCTCCGCCTCTATCTATGGTTCCCAAGCAGCTAACGGGTTATCTTAATCACGACAAAGCAAGGTAAAGAAGGAAAACCTACCGTTGACGTAAAAGTAAACGTAGGTGTACAACTTCCTACCAACTTGCCGGAAATGCTAAACTCCCAACAATATGGAGAAGTCTTGTGGAATGCGATGAGAAACGCCGGGTTAACACCACAGCATGACCAATATGGCAACGGAGCTACACCCGTCATTCCTGATTATATTCTACCGGCAGGAGCCATGGAAGCCAGGTAGATCTCAGCACTTATAATACTGCGGAAAATCAATTTATGCGCGCTAATAAGATCGGAACTAATTGGGCTGATGAAGTTTATCGCCCCGCACCGACTACAAACATTGATATCAGCGCACAAGGAGGTGGCAATGGGTCTAAATATTTCTTGAGCGCAAACTATTATAAACAAGAAGCTCTTGTAAAATGGGCGGGCTATGATCGCTTCTCTTTACGAGCCAATTCTCAATTTAAGATTTTGAGCTTCGCCACATTAGGATCAAACCTAAGCGCAACTTACTCTAAATACAAAGGAAGCAAATCAGACCATGAGGCCGTACGTATGGCTCCGCTTATTCCGGTTTACGACGTAGAAGGTAATTGGGCCGGAACAAAAGCTAATGGTTTAGGTGATTCCAAGAATCCGGTAGCCCAACTTTATAATCAAAGAGAGAATTACAATGACAACCTCAACTTGTTAGGTAATTTGTATTTGGATATCAATTTCTTGAAATACTTCCAATTCAAGACAAATGTCGGCGTAAACGTTGAGGATAGCGGCTCCAAAGAGTTCAATCCAAAAACTTATTGGAACAAAGGAGACGCAAATACGCTAGTGAATTCTTTAAAGGAAGCAAGAGGCCGTAAATCAGAATTGGTTTGGAACAATACTTTGACCTTCACGAAAAAATTTCGTGAAACACATAATCTGAATGTTTTGCTAGGTACAGAAGCCATTAGTTCTAAAATAGAGAATCTCTCTGCTTATAGAAGTAATTTTATTATCGAGGATCCCGATTATAGATACCTTGACGCTGGCGAATCCAACAAGGACAATACAGGCAACGCAAATGAATACGCTTTGTTCTCTCTGTTCGCACGTGTCAATTATCAATATAAAGACAAATATTATTTAGGGGCTATTATTCGTCGAGATGGGTCCTCACGTTTTGGTGCGAATCATAGATATGCTACTTCCCAGGGGTAAACGCCGCATGGAGACTTACGGAAGAAAACTTCATGAAAGGCAAGATATTCTTAGTGATTTGAAAATCAGAGCCAGTTACGGTTTGACAGGAAATCAGGATATCGATAACTACGCATTTGCGTCCATGTATTATACGAATATCTCAACTAGCAGCTATCCTATAGCGGGAGATCCAAACTCTGTCACTCAAGGTATCAGTAAGGAGAGCATTGGTAATCCGGATCTTAAATGGGAGACGACTACACAAACAAACATTGGTATCGACGCAGGTCTTTTTTAATAATAAACTGAATTTGTCATTCGATTTCTACCATAAATATACTACCGACATCTTGCAAAGAATTACTTATCCTTCTACCGGAGGAGTGGCAAGTGCCCCATTTATGAATATCGGTGAAATGCAAAATAACGGATATGAATTGAATATCAATTTCCAGAATACGACAGACTATGGTTTCCGGTACGAATTAGGGCTCATTTTGTCCGGATATCGTAATGAGGTAAAGAAATTAGCTTCAAATCAATTCATATCGAACACATATACAAGAACAGAAGTAGGTCATCCGATTTCCTCTTTCTATGGCTATGTGATCGATGGTATTTTCCAAACACAAGGCGAGGTCGACTCGCATGTAGAACAGTCAGACAAAGCAATCGGCCGTTGGAAATATAGAGATGTGAATAATGACGGAAAAATAGACAGCCAAGATAGGGCCTATATCGGTAATCCTCACCCTGATTTCGAGTACTCTTTGAGTTCACGCTTCTATTACAAGAACTTCGATTTGTCTCTTTATATCCAAGGCAGTCAAGGAAATGATATTTGTTTCGCATCGAAAGGCGGTAGGGATGGCCTTGATTTCTGGGGAGATTATTTCAATAAAAGTACCCGTATATTGAATACTTGGACTCCTGAAAACAGAAATGCGGAACTGCCGGAGATCAATATCTTGAATCCAAATGATGAGGCAGGTAAGGTTTCTTCATACTTAATTGAAGATGGTTCTTATATTCGTTTGAAACAATTAGAATTAGGATATACCCTTCCAAAACAAACGCTTTCGAAAATTGGACTCCAGCAATGTCGTTGTTTATTTGAATGCGGAAAACTTATTGACATTTGACAAAGTATAACAACATTGATCCCGAGGTTAAGAACGGCGATGACAAGAATATGGGTGTCGATTATATGAATAATATGCCACTAGCACGCGTATTCTCCATTGGTTTCAATTTATCATTCTAATACTTAAAATTAAAACAAACATGAAAAATCTATTTCATAATAGCGAAAAAAACGTTCACATGGGTAACCGTCACGATGGCTGTTAGCCTGTTTAATGGTTGTTCTGATTTTTTGGATAAACAACCATTAGGCAAATTGAATGAGTCTGTATTAACAGATGAAAGTACCGTGAATAAACTCCTTATTGCCTGCTATAGTCCATTAAACGGATTTATCAACGGAGTTTGGGGAATAACAAGTGGGCCGGATAATGTCTTCTATGGAGATATGTGCGCTGGAAATATCCATAAAGGAAGTACTACCGGCGATCAAGGCGAACTGCTACAGATGGAGCGTTATGTCGCTACTGCTGAAAATGGTCGTATCCGGGATAAATGGATACTGGTATATGGAGCTATTGAGCGTTGCAACGACGTACTTCGTATGCTGAATGATAATAAAATTGATGGCTTATCAGAAGAAAGTGAAATGGAAATTAGAGCAGAAGCCCGTTTCCTAAGAGGATATTATCATTTTGAAGCGAAAAAAATCTGGAACATGGTCCCTTATATTGATGAATACGTGGAAGATCCGCAAAGAAGAGTTCCCAATGACAAAGATATTTGGCTAATATTGAGGAAGACTTCTCTTTTGCTACCGGAATTTTACCGGATAATCAGAGTGAGCCTGGAAGACCTACGAAAAACGCCGCTAAAGCGTTCTTGGCCAAGGCTTATTTATTCCAGCAAAAATATAGCGAAGCAAAAGTTTTATTAGACGAAGTCATCACTAGCGGAAAATATAAGTTACTTGACAATTATTTTGATAACTTCAATGCGGAGCAAAACAATAACGCAGAAGTGGTATGGTCTAACCAGGTAGCGGTAAATGTAGCGGGAGCTGGTTACGATCGTAGCCAACGTGGTTTCGACTTATCTTATCCCAATGCTCCAGATCAACCAAACTTAAGTGGAGCCGGATTCCAACAACCTACTTTCGACTTAGTAAATGCCTATCAAGTAGACGAAAATGGCCTACCCATGATTGACACTTACGCTGACCATGAATTCAAAAACGACCAAGATATCGAATCTAGCGAGGCATGGGAACCGGATATGGAAACCCCTGTAGATCCGAGATTAGACTGGGTCGTTGGTCGTAGAGGCGTTCCATATCATGATTGGGGATTGCACCCGGGAAAAGCTTGGATCAGGGATCAAGTCAGCGCAGGTCCTTATAACCAAAAAAAATGGATTATATTAGAAAACCAACTTGCTACATACGCTTATGACAATACAGCAAAATTTAACGCAATGAATTTCAATATTATTCGATACGCCCAAGTATTATTGTGGGCTGCGGAATGTGAGGTAGAGTTGGTAACCCTGAGAAAGCAAAAGAATATGTCAATATGATTCGTCAAAGGGCAAAAGACGGATCTTACGTGAGATTAGGAGATGAAGCACCTTTTGGCAATGGTCCAGCTGCCGCCAATTATAAAGTGGATATCTATAAGGATTCATGGGCAGGACTAAGTAAAGATGTATTACGAAAACGTGTACGATTTGAAGAACGCTTGGAACTTGCGTTAGAAGGTCATTTCTTCTTCGATTTGGTACGTTGGGATATCGCTGAGGATTTTTTAAATAAATATGTCGAAAGAGAAAAAAGACATATCCAATATTTAAATGGAGCCGTTTTTGATAAGAACCATCGCTATTACGCTATTCCTCTAACTGAAATAGATAGAAGCTATGTCGATGGTAAACCAACATTGACACAGAATCCGGGATATTAATTATAGTAAGTGTGAGGGGGTATCATAATATCCCTCCACTTTTATCTACAAAAGATTTGAATATGACGCAATATCTAAAGTCACTTTATCTATGCATTTGTTTACTGGGGGGATTTATATCTTGTCAAACAAATGAAAGTATCACTCAAGATGAGGAGATACAAACAATCATGGAAGGAATCTCGAATCAAGCGGGTCAAGAAAAAAATCCTTATCTGACAGCAGGAGATAAAACCTACATAATAGGTACGCAAGATGGAAACTTCCCTGATCTTGGTGGACATACTCCCGGAGAGATGGGAGGAGTTTGGAATCATTTGATCAAGCTATTAGATGGCTTTTGGGTAAAAATGACAGATAATAAAGGTAATTCTTGTTGGTTGGAAAACGCAATACAATATACGAATTATCCTTTTGGAAGTAAATTTGAGTACGCTCCTTTATTTAATAATAGTATCCGTGTCAATCGTTTCCAATTTTGCCCACAAGGAAAAAATGGTGTTGTTATTACCTATACCATCGAAAATGTATCGGATTCAGAGCAAACGGTCCTTTTTGATTTTGTCGCAAAAACAGATTTGTTGCCTGTATGGTCATCCGGGACAATCGGGTTAAAAGACGCAAATGATGTCGTGAACTGGGATGCCCAAGATGCCATTTTTAAAGCGAAAGATTTAGGTAATAACTGGAACGTGATTTGGGGAGCGGATCAACATACGAGTATTTATCAACTAGATACTCCTACTTATATAAATACGCAAGGAACGGGTAAAAGTGCCTCTTCTACTTATACGATTACACTTCCTAAGAATCAGGAGAAAAAACTTTCTTTCGTCATCGCAGGATCAAAAGACAGTGAGGAGGATGCCCTAAAAAGTTACAAAGACATCTTAGCGAACCATTCCGAAATGTTGGAAGATAAAAAAATGTATTACACCCAACTATTAGAGAGAGGACGGATTAACATTCCAGATAAAAAGTTACAAGAGGTTTATAACTGGTGCAAAATCAATACGGAATGGCTTGCGGCAGATATGGAAAGTGCAGGAGCTTTCTGGGAGCGGGCGCAATTGAATATCCATGGTTATTCGGTTGTGATAATTCTTATTCATTACAAGGCCTTGTCGCTACAGGTGACCAAAAATTAGCAAAAGAGACATTGAGAGTTATCAAAGAGATGTCAGAGAAAGCCAATAGGAATGGCCGTATTTTGCATGAAATGGCATTCAACGCATTCGTCAGCCACAAAGGAAATACTCAAGAGACTGCTCATTTTGTCATCGCTGTATGGAATGTTTATAAATGGACTGGTGATAACAAATTCCTTGCAGATATGTATCCTTATATGCAAAAAGGTCTGAACTTCCTTTTGAAAGATATGGATACAAATAAGAATATGTTCCCCGAAGTATGGAATCATGGAAGTTAGAGGATTAAATGCGGAATTGATTGATGTCTCTGTTTATACCCAGCAAGCACTGGAAGTTATGTCGCAGATTGCCTTAATAATGGGAGAAGAAGCATTTGCCAGTGAGTGCGCCTCGCAAGCAATCGATTTGAAAGAAAGGATAAACGACCTATTTTGGGATAAGGATTTAGAAATTTATTGTGATTTTTATGGAACGAGAGAGCAAGCCTTAGAAACGACTAAAGGTGCTATCGAACAGGTTCGTAATACAGAATACAGGTGGGATGTTGCCGAGGTTTCTTACAGGAATATGAGGATAGCAAGAAAAAGCATATCGCAATGTATGAGGATATGTATAAACAATTTGAAGCGTATCCAACTGGTATTATGAAAGGATGGTTAACTAACAAGAATTGGGTAATAAGCACTCCAATAGAAACTCATATTGCCTCAGAAGACAGAGCTATTCGGCAATTGGATAAAGTACGAAAAGAGCATTGCGGCGAATATGGTCCTTATTTATCCGCAGTCGAAAGAGATCGCATGATGACTATCGCAACAGGCGTACAAGCGATGGCCGAATGCGCTTACGGACGTGTAGATGAGGCTTTATGGTATATCAATCGCATCGTCGATACATTTGGCCGTACACTTCCGGGATCAATTAATGAGATGATGCTGATTATGGCTGCCCTGTTCAAGCATGGACCATCTATGGTATAGCAACACCTTTGATTCGTTATATATATGGCATACAACCAGAAGCTATAAAAAGACCTTGACCCTAAGTCCTAATTTACCATCAGATTGGGACTTTATTGAAATGAAAGATCTTCCTGTTGGAAATAATAAGATTAAATTATAAAGTAAAACAACTGGAAGATGGATTGGAAATCACGTTAGATACAACTGAAAAGGATTGGAGTTACCTATTAAGACCGGTAAAACAACCTATCAAGCGATTTATCGTGAATGGTAAGGAACAACGGATTTAGAGAGAGACGGGGCATGCCCCGTCTCCACATATAGACACCGCCTCATAATGATCTAAAATTAAAACAGATAACCCCAACTATTTTGAGTAAATAGAACTTAGTCTGAATTCCGTATTCAAGACCTCTTTCCACTCTAACCTTTTACTATCAATGCGATAAATGGATAACAATCAATTTCTTTCATCCCATATTATACTTGAGATAACCGGAAAGCGGGGAAAATGAAAGTATGATTACTTTAACTATTTTTCTATCAAAAATTCCTACTTTTACCGCTAAATCTGTATTGAAGATGAAAGGAGACGATTTTAATATCATTTATGAACGGAATTACCGACGGTCATTCCTGTTCACCAAATCATATGTACATGATGACATGGTGGCTGAGGATATCGTAGCTGAATCGCTTGTAAAATATTGGCGACTGGTCTCTGCTGGAGAAAACGAGATAACAGAAGCCTTATTGCTCACGATTTTGAAAAATAAAGCCCTTAACTATTTACGCCATAAAGCCATACATGATGCCGCTATTGAAAATTTAGAGGAAATAAAAAATAGAGAACTAAGCATTAGAATTTCCACACTCGAGGCTTGCGATCCGAAAGAGATCTTCTCTGATGAGGTCAATAGGATCATCCACAAAACTTTAAAAAACTTACCAGAACAAACTCATCGAATATTCGAGATGAGCCGCTTCGAGAATAAAACCGTAAAAGAAATAGCGGATGAGACAAACCTCACCATAAAAGGTGTAGAATACCACATAACCAAGGCTTTAAAAGCTTTGCGTATCAACTTGAAAGACTATCTACCCTTATTTTATTTTCTTTTTTCTTAATTTTTTTCATTTTTCCACTAGGGATTTAGCGCACAGCGTTGTTTTTATAATAGAAAATAAATTAACAGACATTCATGGAGCAATACTACAACGGTACATAAGAGGTAAGGTTTCCGAAGAAGAGAGACTGAAAGTAGTGTCATGGCTGGACGAAAGTCCTGATAACATGCGTGAATTTCTGGCTTTACGTAAATTATATGATATTTCACTTTGGCATACGGATACAGAGCAAAAAACACTTCATAAAAAATTCATTCCAACAATTCGACGTATCGCAATCGAAACACTAAAAATAGCAGCGATCTTTTTAATTGGAATCTTTTGTTACTAAACAATTCGTAGAACAAAAAAAGGTAGAGGATATACAAATACAAACCATCCATGTACCCACAGGTCAGCGAGCTGAGTTAACTTTAGCGGACGGGACACATGTTTGGCTCAACTCTCGCTCGACATTGAAATTTCCTAATAAATTCGGCACAAATAAACGGAACGTAGAACTTAACGGAGAAGGGTATTTTTCTGTACATCATGACAAAAAACGTCCTTTTACCGTACAAACCGAAAAATACGCAATTCATGTATTGGGTACCGAATTTAATGTTAAGGCATATCACAACAGTCCTTTATTTGAGACAGCATTATTAAATGGCAGCGTAGAAATATCTTCCTTAACTATGCCGAAAAGATTACGCCTAAAGCCGAACGAGATGGCGATCGCAAGTCAGGAAGGATTAAATACATCCCATATTCCTGACTACAACTACTTTAAATGGAAAGAGGGATTATTCTGTTTCGAAGACGAGTCGATCCAAAGTTTAATAGAAAAGTTACAGCTTATTATGATATTAAAATTGATGTTCAACGACCTATCCTTACTTCAATACCGTTATTCCGGCAAATTCCGTATCAAAGACGGAATTGACCATGTATTGAAGTATTACAATTAAAACATAAATTCACTTATACAAAAAATGAAGAGACGAATCTAATCGTGATAAAATAAATATTTAGTCGTTAACCTTTTAAATACAGAATATAGAGAATGAGAACATAACAAACAATTAACAGCACAAATTACACAAAAAGGGAGATGCTGCAACATCCCCCTTCCGTAAGTCAGTACCAGACTTGCGAAAATAAATTCATTT
>ENA-OQAA01000078-OQAA01000078.1-human-gut-metagenome-genome-assembly--contig:-NODE-78-length-68117-cov-3.289043_pt1 | contig 68117 bp, 79 predicted proteins | sample MGYA00242489_ERZ504515 | MGnify/ENA primary metagenome ERZ504515 (study PRJEB26092, sample SAMD00036237) | human gut metagenome | host: Homo sapiens | study: EMG produced TPA metagenomics assembly of... | reverse complement strand
GCGAACGTGTTTGAGGCGAACGCCGAGTTTGAGCGTAGTTCCTTTGCTTTTAGGTGATTCTGACTCTCTTAGTGTTTCTTATGGTATGGAACCTGAACAAGAAGCCTTATCTATTGTTTCCTTCAAGACTGAGAGGCCGCTTCCCAGTTAATAAATTAAATCCCAATTACATTCCTACCGGCTTCGCCTTCTCCAGATCTCTCAGCCATACTTCCGCGCATGCATCACTCGGCATTCTCCAGTCGCCTCTTGGAGACAGTGCCACAGTTCCTACCTTTGGTCCGTCCGGCAGACAGGAGCGTTTAAACTGCTGGATGAAGAATCGTCTGCAGAACGTATATAACCATTTGTAAATGGTTGCATCATCATATTCACCGTCAAATGCATATCTCGCAATACGGTATATCTTACCCGGTTCATAACTGAATCTCAGCAGATAATACAAGAAGAAGTCATGCAGCTCATACGGCCCGACCAGATCCTCTGTCTTTTGGGCAATCTCACCGTCTTTTGGCGGAAGAAGTTCCGGACTCACCGGTGTGTCCAGTACATCATACAAGACATCTTTTAATTCCTGGTCTTTACAGGTATCCGCATAATAATGGACCAGATGGCGTACCAGTGTCTTTGGAACCGACGCATTGACTCCATACATAGACATATGGTCCCCGTTATAAGTTGCCCATCCAAGAGCAAGTTCAGACATATCTCCTGTACCAATTACAATTCCACCGGTCTGATTGGCAACATCCATCAGTACCTGTGTTCTTTCTCTTGCCTGGGAATTTTCATAGGTTACACTGTGATCTTCCGGATCATGTCCGATATCTTTAAAATGCTGCTCTACTGCTGCCCCCACCGGAATCTCACGCAGTGTTGCTCCCAGTTTCAGTGACATCTTACATGCATTCTGATAAGTTCTGTCCGTTGTTCCAAAACATGGCATTGTTACCGCTGTAATTCCACTGCGGTCCATTCCAAGTGCATCAAATGCCTTTGCGGACACAAGAAGCGCAAGTGTAGAATCCAGTCCGCCGGAGATTCCGACAACCGCACTCTTTGCATGTGCATGTGCAAGACGTTTCTTCAGTCCCATTGCCTGAATTGTCAGAATCTCTTCACAACGTAAATTTCTCTCTGCCATCACACTTGGAACAAACGGTCTGGAAGCAAATTTTCTGGTAAGTTCCGTCTCTTCCACATGGATTGAAAATGGAATACGGATCAGCATTCTTTCTTTTTCTGTCTGGAATGTTGTATTCTTACGTCGCTCGCTTAACAGGCGCTTCACATCCAATTCTGTATAAATCACTTCATTTGCGAAGCGATCACTCGACACAAGTGTTGTTCCGTTCTCCGCAATAATATTATGTCCTCCGAATACCAGATCTGTCGTAGACTCTCCCTCTCCGGCATTGGCATAAATGTATCCGCAGATCAGTCTCGCTGACTGTCCCTCGATCAGGCTTTCACGATAAGATGCTTTACCGATCGTCTCATCGCTTGCAGAACAATTCACGATCACAGTTGCTCCTTCTCTTGCTGCAAGTGTACTTGGCGGAACCGGCGACCATTACATCCTCACAGATTTCTGCGGAGATTACCAATTCTTCCATCTGATCTGCCACGAATAAAAGCTGTGGTCCGAACGGGATCTGCTTTCCATCCAGTGTGATCCATCTCGCCTTATCCGGTCCCGGACGGAACTGCCGCATTTCATAAAACTCCCCATAATTCGGGAGAAATGTCTTCGTCGTAAGGCCAAGAATCTCACCATGATTCAAAGCTGCTGCGACATTATAAAGTTCTCCATCTATGGCAAGCGGAACCCCGATAAATATAATCGCATCCTTCTCTTTTGTATATTCGGCTATTTTAAACAGTTCTTCTTTCGATTCCTTTAACAAAATGTCCTGCGTAAAAAGATCACTGCAGGTATATCCCGTTACACATAATTCCGGAAATACGATAACTTTTGCTCCTTTTGCAACAGTCTCATCAATCATCTTACAGATATTTTGTGTATTATAGGCAACATCCGCCACACGGATATCCGGAGTTACTGCTGCCACTTTTACAAACCCGTCTCTCATGACTTTTCTCCTTATCGTTTACAGCGTTTTAAGATATCTTTCAACTCTTCTACGCTGTATTTATATGCCGTATTACAGAAATGACATTTTACTTCTATATCCTGACCGTCATCTATCATATCCTGGATTTCTTTCTTTCCGACACTGATCACAGCCTTTTCTACTCTTTCTTTTGAGCAATTACAATAGAATTTTGTCGGCATTGTACTTGTAATTTCAAGTCCGAGATTTCCAAGCAGGATTTCCAGAATCTGCTCTGGTGTTTTACCTTTTTTCAGATGATCCGTTACAGATGTGATATTCTTCAGATTTTCCTCAATCTGACTGATCGTCTCTTCCTTTGCAAATGGCATCATCTGGATAATGAAGCTCCTGCACATGCCACTGTATTATCTTTATCCATCAACACCCCAAGTCCTACCGAGGATGGCACCTGCTCCGAATTGGCAAAATAGTACGTCAGATCTTCCGCAATTTCACTGGATACCAGAATGGTCTGTCCGGAGTATGGCTCTTTGAGTCCCATATCTTTAATAACCTGGAGAAGCCCGATTCCAACAGCACCGCCTACATCCAGCTTTCCATTCTTTGGCGGCAGCATGACATCCGGATGATTTACATAACCCTTCACATCTCCCTTGCTGTCCGCAGTAACTGTAATCCCGCCAAGCGGTCCGTCTCCTCTTACCTGAAGTGTCAGCATATCTGTATCATTCTTCATCATACTTCCCATCATAGCTCCTGCAGTAAGAAGTCTTCCCAGTGCTGCGGTTGCCACCGGGCTGGTATTATGATGTTCTCTGGCCGCTTCCACAAGTTCTTTTGTTGTTGCAGCAAACGCTCTTACCTGTCCGTCTGCTGCGGTTGCTCTTACGATATAGTCGTTCATATATATTCCTTTCCTTCTTCTGTTTTTCTATTTTTATTCCGATGAGTTACTTCTCATCTCTATTATTTACCATGCTCTCTTGCGATCACAGTGATCCGTTCACTCGTATGCATCGGTGCTTTCTTTGTATACGCATCATAAGCTGCAACGAATTTCAGACCCGCTTTTTCAATTAGTCCTCTGATTTCTCTGAGTGTATATGCTTTCTGGAAATGACTCTCCTGATACTTTCTGTACAGTGCTTCCTCTTCATCCTCGCGGACAAATAATGTCAATTCGTATTCATTGATCATCGATGTATGGTTATAATAATTTTCCCAGATAAAGCTGCACTCATCCCTGTCTTCTGCGATTACCTGATTACCCAGAATTTCTCTGTACTTATATTCTGTATTAAAATCAAAGATAAAGATTCCTGCGGGTCCAGATAATTATTGACCAGACAGAATACTTCCTGCAATTCATTTTTATCTGTCACATAATTTACACAGTCACATACACTGACAATAGCTCTCACTGTTCCATATAATTCAAACTCCTGCATATTTTGTAACAGATAGAGGATATCATGTCCGCTCTCGATACGCTTCTCCATTGCGATTTCCAGCATGTCTTCGGAATTATCCACCCCGATCATATCATATCCTTTTTCTGCCAGTAGTTCCGTCATGCTTCCGGTTCCGCATCCCAGTTCCAGAACCAGCCCGTCTCTTATTCCATATTCTTTTAATCTGTCTTCCAGATAATCTGCCCATTCCTCATATGGCACATTATCCATGAATGTATCATAGACCTCGGCAAAACTTGTATATGCCTCCATCTCTTCCTCCTTATAAATCCTTGCATATTTAACATTTCTATTATATCTGCTATCTGTAAAAAAGGCAACGCAGAAAATATGACCATTAGTCAATTTAATTTTGACTTCTTATCTTTATTTTGTTATACTTATATTATTGAATATATTATTTCAATATCTTGTTCAAATGAATTTTATATAACGAACCAAGAACTGTAGATCTGTGAATTTTAAGAAGGAAGTCTGATTACTCATGGGAAGAGTCGAAGAAAACAAAAAGAAAAAAAAAAGAGGCGCTCTTTCGCACCGCATATGAATTATTTACCACAAAAGGAATTAATTCAACCGCCATTTCCGACATTGTTGAAAAGGCCGGTGTAGCGAAAGGAACGTTCTATTTATATTTTAAAGACAAATATGATATTAAAAACAAGCTGATCGCACATAAAACAAAAGAACTGTTTGATCATGCTGCCGTTGCACTGGAAAATTCCGGCATCACCGGTCTGGAAGATCAGCTTGTCTTTATTATCGATGACATCATCAATATTCTGGTCAACAACAAGCCATTGCTGAATTTCATTTCTAAAAATCTTGTAATGGGTGCCTTAAAGTCTGCTTTCTGGTCAGATGAAGAAGCCGACAAGATCTTTTATGAAAGATATCTTGAACTGGTAGCAGCCGACACCTATAATTATAAAGATATTGACATCATGCTGTTCACGATCCTCGAACTGGCCGGTTCTACCGGATATAATTCTATTCTCTTTGAAGAGCCTGTATCTATCGAAGCGTACAAGCCTTTCCTGTACCGTACGGTCCGCCTGATCATCCGGAGTCACCGCGAAGAAGCTTAAAGCTTCTTCCGGCTACAGGACTTGTCATCCAGCTACTGATACCGTGCAATTATTTCTTTCACGGCGTCTTCTGTTCCTTTCACAGAACCCTGGACCATCTCCGGCTTTCCGCCGCCGCGTCCTTCTAATGTACTGTTTAACGTTTTACTGATTGAACGGACATCTTCACTTCTGCTTCCGATCACATAGCGATACCCCTCCTCGTCCGTTCCTGCAAATACCGCACAGATGACTGCCCCTTTATCCAGCAGTTGGTTCATCATCTCTCTCGGAAGATTTCCCGATAAAGATCCGTCAAATACAGTCACAATCTTCTCATCCACCGGTATCTCTGCCACACAAAACTTCAGAAGTTTCTGCTGCAGTTCTGCAATCTGACTCTTCATACGTGTCTGCTCACTCTTCAGTCTGCCGACCGCTTCTGCCACTTCATATTCTTTCGCACACAACATGGTTGAAATTTCTTTTGTCATGGCATCCTTTTTCTCATAGTCTCTCATGGCACGTCTTCCGCAAAGCATCGTAATGCGTTCACCGCCTTTATAACTTACCATGCTTACCAGTTTGACAGCTCCGATCTCACCGGTTGTCTTCACGTGCGGAGCACAGCATGCACATACATCATATCCCGGAATCTTCACGATACGAACCTGACCTTCAATCTCGATCTTACTGCGGTAATCCATATCTTTCAATTCCTCTTTGGATGGATACAGAACCTCAACTTCCAGATTCCGGTATACTGCTTCATTGGCTTCTGTCTCGATTTCTTTCAGTTGCGCTTTACTGATCGGTCCGTCAAAATCCATGGTACAATAGTCGGCTCCCAAATGGAAACCGACATTATTATAGCCAAATCTTTCATGCACAATACCGGACACTATATGTTCTCCTGTATGCTGCTGCATCTTCTCAAAGCGTTCTTTCCAGTTGATCTTACCGGATACTATACTTCCCACTTCCAATGGTGCTGTCACAGAATGAAAGATCACATCATTTTTTCGTGCACATCGGTAACTTCTGTATTGCCGAGAATGCCCGTGTCGGCATACTGACCGCCGCCTTCCGGGAAGAATGCTGTCTGATCCAGCACCACACAGAAACCATCCTTCGCTTCTTCACAGGAAATTACTTTTGCTGTAAATTCGGTTCTGTGACTGTCCTCATAAAATAATTTCTCTGTCATTTTTCCTACATCCTCTCCGGTGCTTCAAATCCAAGTACGTCGATACAAGCTTCCAGTACATCCTTCGTCACTTTCAGAAGCGCAATATAACTCTTTTGTTTTCCGGCATCTTCTTCTGCCAGAATCTTGGTCTCATGATAAAAACGATTGAATGCATTGGCAAGATCATAAATGTATGCACAGATCTTATGCGGTGCAAGATCCTGGAATGCATTCGCCATCACATCATTATATTTTGCAGCTTCCAGCATCAGAGCTTTTTCACAATCCGCATATGCTTCCTGTACTTTCAGTCCATCCAGGCTATTTCCCTGTGACTGGTATTTATTCAGGATCGATTTGATACGTACAATTGTATACAGAATGTACGGACCGGTATTTCCTTCAAAGGAAGTAAATCTGTCTACGTCAAATACATAATCTTTTGATGCCTGGTTTGACAGATCTCCGTATTTAATTGCTGCCATTCCGATGAGTTTTGCTGTCTGTTTTGCTTCTTCTCCCTCGATAGAATGATTTTCAGAGATTTTCTCATACATCTTCTCTGTAATCTCTGAGATCAGTGTCTCCAGACGCATTACCCCGCCTTCTCTTGTCTTGAACGGCTTGCCATCTTTTCCATTCATGGTACCGAAACCTAAGAATTTCAGTTCTGTTTCCGCAGGGACGATTCCTGTCTTCTTTGCAGCACGGAACACCTGTGTAAAATGCAGTTCCTGACGCTTATCCACCACATAGGCAACCTTGTCCGGATGATAATCCTGTACACGTTGTACCAGTGTGGCAAGGTCTGTTGTTCCATAAAGAGATGCTCCGTCTGATTTCTGGATCATGCAAGGAGGAATCTCTTTGGTATCTGTCTCTTCCTGCACATCGATCACCAGTGCTCCCTGGTCTTCATGTGCAAATCCTTCTTTCTTCAATCTCTCGATCATATCCGGGATGTATGCCTGGGCATCAGACTCCCCTTTCCAGAGATCAAAACTTACATTCAGATTCGCATAATTTTTCTTAAGATCAGATACCGATACACGAATGATATGATTCCAAATCGCACGATATCCTTTATGCCCGTTCTGTAACAGATACGTCGCATGCAATGCATTCTCCCTGTATGTCTCATCTTCTTTTGCCTTACCGCTTGCTGTCGGATAGATTTCTTCCAGTTCGCTGATTGTAAATGGAGCCTCTTTTGGATATTCACCTTCAAACGCTTCATCAAAATATGGCAGTTCCGGCTTTCTTTCTTTCAATTCTGTGATGATCAGTCCCATCTGATATCCCCAGTCTCCAAGATGGATATCGCCAAGAACTTCATGCCCCATCTTTCTTGAGATGCGCTTTACGCTTTCTCCGATGATCGCCGAACGGAGATGTCCTACATGTAACGCTTTGCCACATTTGGTCCGCCATAATCCAGCACGATCATCTCCGGATGTTCTGTCTTCTCGATTCCGAGATTATCCGTCTCTTCCATCTGATTCAGATAATCTGCAACAAATGACTTTTTCAGTCTGATATTGATAAATCCAGGTTTTACAACCTCTACTTCTTCCATACATGCACTGTCTTCTAACAGGGCAACGACATCCTCTGCGATCATGAACGGTGCTTTTTTGTAAGCTTTTGCTCCTGCCATCGCTCCGTTACACTGGTATTCGCAGAGATCCGGACGGTTTGACAGTGTTACTTTTCCATACGTTCTGTCATAACCTGCCTTTTCGAATGCTTCTGAAAGTTCTTCTGCAATATAATCAATGATTTTCTTCACTTCATATCTCCTATATTTTCTATAATTCCTATAAATTTCCATCAAAAATAGCAAAAAAAGTACACACCCGGGCGGATTCGAACCGCCGCTCCCGCCTCCGGAGGGCGGTGCTCTATCCCCTGAGCTACGGGTGCGTATACAATTACTATATGAAATTGCCTTAGTAATATTAACACATCTTTGAGATAAAGTAAAGGAAATGCATCCCACTTTTCGATCATTTCCTCTACTTTTTTAATATTTTTCTTTAATTTCCCTTTTTAAATCTTACAGCGCAAGTTTTCCACTCTCCCGGTCATAATAATATGCCCTGTCCGAAAGTACTTCTTCCGCCTCTACCTGTGTCTCATTGATCTCCTCGATCATGCTTCCCAGTTCTTCTCTGCCCGGCGCTTCGCTTTCAGCCACAATAATGGTCTCATGCACACTGCTTGGGATCACAAAGAAATTTTCTCCCACTACACCGGCAATCTTTCTCAGACAATCCGGATAGATCAGTGCCGCAGCCCCATAGCTACGCATTTCATTGCTCAGGATATACATTTTTTCTGCCGGTCCCTCTTCCATCCCAAGTCCCAGCAATTCTTCGATCACCGTGCGCATCGGTGCAAATTCATACGGCAGTAACTCCTGGGTATTCTTAGAAGCCCGGTAATATAGATCTTCTTCCGTTACTTTCCACATATCCATATGTTCTGCTCTGACCATCATGGATGCCATGCCATATTCATCTACCTCTAACAGTACATAATAAATAATTGCAAGATCCAGATAACTTTTATATGGAATTTCTTTTAAAAGCTCCTGATTCTCCTCTCTGCCTATCAGACGGTATATGATCTTATCTTTGACAAATTCATAGTCTTTTACCTTTTCACCGTCCTCCCATGAATTCTGAAACCGGATTTTCTCATATAATCCGACAATATCTTTTGCAATCTGTTCCAACGGATACCCCATCCGGAACTGATGAAAATACTCTTCCAGATAAATCGTCGGTGAAATATTGATTCCTTTTTCCGAAATCATAATACCGCTTCTCCTCACACCATTATTCTTCACATTGGTATGAATGCTTACTGTTTTTTCTTCTTCCACCTCTTTCTTTACTTTTGTCTCTACTGCATGGATAAACTGAAAATATGTCATAAAAGCTCCTTCCTATCCAGCAATATACAAAAATCATCTTGAAAATCTGCGGTGATATTACCGCCTGAGATAACAGAACATCTTTTGAATTGTTTCTGAAATATTATGGTAATTAGATTATAAAAAAGCCCTGCACAAAATGCAAGGCTTTTTATAATTATTTAATTTAGAATTCTTATGACTCTTATGCTCTTGAGAGGTATGCTCCTGTACGGGTATCAATCTTGATCGTCTCGCCCTGATCAACGAAAAGCGGAACGTTAACTTTCGCACCTGTCTCAACGATAGCCGGCTTTGTAGCACCTGTAGCTGTGTTACCTTTTACACCTGGCTCTGTCTCTGTTACAACCAGTTCAACACTGAGCGGCGGCTCGATCGCAAATGCATTTCCCTGATAGAAGCTGATAGATACTTCTTCGTTTTCTTTTACAAACTTCATAGAATCTGCTGCATCATCTGCGCTGATCATAATCTGCTCAAATGTCTCGTTGTCCATGTAGTTATAGAATTCTCCATCGTTGTACAGATACTGCATTTTCTTTCTTTCAATGTGAGCCTGTTCAAATGTCTCTGTAGGACGGAATGTTGTCTCTACCACACCACCGTCGATAATATTTTTCATCTTAACACGCACAAAAGCTGCACCTTTACCAGGTTTTACGTGCATGAAATCAATAACCTGACATACTTTTCCATCAACTTCAATTGTTACACCATTACGGATGTCTCCTGCTGAAACTTTAGCCATTACCTTATCCTCCTTAAATCGCGTATACACGCTTACGTAATTTCATCTCATATTATTCTATAATACATGATATTATTTTTCAACCTTTTTTTCGTGTCTCTGACTCTTCTTGTAGAAATGTAACACAATTTTTTCCAGATAACGCTTCAAAACAATCTGGATTTCTTCCTTTGGATGTATCGGTTTTACCAGAATATTCGGAATTCCGGCACGTTTTGCTCCCCATACATCTGTAAAAAGCTGGTCTCCGATAAACACAGAACTCCTTCTGTCTGTTCCCATAATCTCCATCGCCCTGAGATAATTCCTGGTTGATGGCTTGTGCGCATTATAAACATAATCCACCTGGATATCTTTATTGAACATCTCTACCCTTGGCTTCTGGTTATTCGAGATCAGACAGCATCGGAATCCGATTGCTTTCAGTCTGGCAAATAATGCCTTTGCTCTCTCGTCCGCCGGTGCTCCGTGCGGAACCAGCGTATTATCAATATCAAAGATCAGTCCGCGTACACCCTCTTCATATAATTTTTCAAAATCGATCACATAAGTGGATGCTACATACTGATCCGGAAAAAATCTATCAAACATATTATTCTTCTGACTCCTGTAGACGCTGTACCAGCTCTTCACAGATCTGAAGAACGGTCTTATCATCCGTATTGATTACTATATCTGCTGCCGCTTCATATTTCTCACGGCGCTGCTCCATAAGTTCTGAAATGCCTTTGACATTCTTTCTGCCATTTAATACCGGTCTGTCATTGCTGTCTTTTACACGTTCAAAAATCGTCTCCGGTGTAGCAGTAAGAAGAACAACTTTTCCGTTCTTTTTCATCTCTGCTACATTTTTCTCTCTTAAGGCCGCACCACCACCGCACGAGATTACTGCATTCTTATGCGACTGCATCTCGATCAGAAGATTCGTCTCCAGATCACGGAAATATTCTTCGCCATATGTAGCAAAGATATCCGGAATACTCATCTCTTCACGTTCTGCAATCACCTGATCCATCTCTACAATATCCATATCAAACATCGTGCTCAGATAATCAGAAATTGTTGACTTTCCAGCCCCCATGAATCCGATCAGTACAATGTTATAATCAAAGAGTTTTCTTGCCTGGATTCTCTTACTGTTACGCAAGATACATCCAAACACATCAAAGATTTCTTCTTTATATTTATTTTCTTTCAGTTTTTCTTCCAGTCTTCTCTTCTGTTTTTCTTCCTGATGCGGCTGTAAGATTGGCATACCATATTCTTCTTTATACGCCATGATCTTTTCAATAATAGAACTACGTTCTACCAAAGCGTCAATAATCTTATCATCACACAGAGCCAGCTGCTCTCTGTACATTTCTAAATCGTTCATTCTTCTGTACTCTCCTATAAATTGCAAACTATTGTCCGATATATTCATGTATTATAGCAAGAAATATACTTTCACGCAAGATTATCCGGCGTATTCCTGCATATTTCCTGCATATTCCCTGCATATTCCGGTCATCAGGAAATTCCTGTGCTCTCACTGTTCTTCTATTTTTCCCGCATCTGCCGTTCCCATTCATGCAGCTTTCTCGCTGCCTCCGGATTCTGTTTTTCCAGCCGTCTCTCCAATCGTTCGCGGTTCTTTTTTCAGATGGTCCAGGATCTCCGGATGATGCATTAATAACTGCTGCTCGATCTTGCGTCTTCTCTTTTCAATCAACTGCAGGATCACTTTTTTGTCTCCACGCAGATTCTCCGGAAGTTCATCCAGATGCATTTCCATTCGTCTTAAGATCTCATCTTCATCCAATGCCCCCAGTGAATGCCAGTTTTTGAGTTTTTCTTCAAACCCTACGTCTGCAAGCCTTTCCAGATCCGGAAGTCTATGGATCTGTTCCATAACCTGATGGACTTTCTTTTCCATCTCTTCCACCGCATCATCACCGAACGCCCATGCGAATTCTTCTAATGTATTCTCTTCTTCTGCCGGGATCATTGCTTCGTGAACTGCATGCACTGCCGCCGGGATTTCCAACTGCCACGGCATCTGGATAACCGGAGATTTCTCCGATTCCATACTCGTCCCCGGTGTTGCAACACCTGCATCCTGCAATGCTGCAAGAATCGTTCTTCTGACCTTTCCTTCCTCGATCAGATGACCGATCCCAAGACTGCGCATCTGTTCATTTACATTTTCGGAATGCTCCGTAATATAAAACCTGATCCCTTTCTTATCAAAATTTTCCGCCATCATTTCCAGCCGGTCTGCTGCCGTAACGTCAATACTGTTGATCGCAGCCGCATCCACGATTACAACTTTCGTATCCTCTTTGATACTGTTCTCAATGTCCGACTGGAATATCTTTACATTTGCAAAGAAAAGGTTCTCACTGAACCGGTAAATGATCGTATGGCGTATCGGATATGCATTGCGGTTTCTCTTAAGATCGTAATAAGCCTCTTTTCCCGGAATCATACCGCGAAAGACCTCGGAGGATTCGTCGCACGAAGTACCACAGCTACAAAAGAAAGCAGCAATCCGATCACCACACCATAAATAGTACCTAAAAATAATACGCTCACACACGCAGCTACAAAAATATAGAATTCATTACGGCTTACTTTGAATAAGCGCACCGCCAGATGCAGTTCTACTACATTCATCAGTGCCGAGATTACGATCGCTGTCAGAATCGGAACCGGCAGGTATCCGATAAATCCAGTTGCACATAGCAATACGGCTGCCATCGTAATTGCCGCTACGACAGATACCGCCTGTGTCTTTCCTTCATACTGTTCATTCATGGATGTTCTGGATATACTGCCATTCACCGGACAACACCCTACACATGCCGCTGTGATATTTCCCATCGCACAAGCCAGGATCTCCTGGTTTTCATCAATCTTATAGCCATTCTTCATGGCAAAATTATTTTCCGACAACAGCGTCTCCGACATGATAACCGCTGCGATCATCAGACTTCTTCCAAGTGCCTGCCTCAGGTCAATTCCCGCAAAATGGAAATGTACCAGCTTCGGAAGTCCTTTTTCCACTGCATCCAAAAGTACCACGCCATGTTCGTCTACACGAAAGCACATCGTTGCTGCTACACCTGCTGCCATGATCACAATTGCTGCCGGGAATTTGGGAATTACTTTTCCTGCCACGCGAAGCAGCAGCAACGCTCCCACACCAAGTACCACTGACAGCCAGCTGATTTCTTTGCACGTCTCTGCGATATGCCTGAGCAGTTCCGGAAGTTCTCCAGATCCGGCCTTTCCGCAAGGATCTTCGGTATCTGCATCAGAATAATCGTCAGTGCAATCCCGCTGATAAATCCTCCCATCACCGGTGTCGAAATGAAGTCCACGATTCTTCCGGCTTTTAAAAAATAAAACAGCAGCAGCCAGATTCCTGTCAGAAATGCGATTACAGGCACATACTGCATTGCCGCTTTACTTCCGCTTTCAATCCCAAGTGATACCAGTGCTGCTCCGACAATTGCCGCCGGTGCCGCATCGACTCCGAAAATGAATTGCCGCGATGTTGAGAACAGTGCAAATAACAGAATTGGGAATACCGAACCATATAGTCCATATACTGCAGGCAGTCCGGCAATCTGTGCATAGCCCATCGAGATAGGGATTGACACTGCGGCCATGATGATCCCCGAGAAAATATCTTTGGAAGATATTCTTTTTTATAATTTTTCATTGTTGAACACAATATATGTTTCATGCAACCTCTCCTTACGATTTTATAATCCAGGTATAAAAAAGAGACAAGCCAGCTATTTACACAGTGTCCCGTCTCTTCTTTCTACATTTTCAACATCTGTAAAACAATTAACAGATCTTGCAGATCCATCCTTCCGGAGCTTCGATGTGTCCCATCTGAATACCGGTTAATGTCTCATATAATTTCTTTGTAACTGGTCCCATCTCTTCCATTCCGCTTGGGAAACAGATCTCTTTGCCGTGGTCAACAATCTTTCCTACCGGAGAGATAACTGCTGCTGTACCGCAAAGTCCGCATTCTGCAAAGTCGCCAAGTTCATCTAAATAAACTTCTCTTTCTTCTACTTCCAGTCCAAGATAGTGTTCTGCAACATACATCAGAGAACGTCTTGTGATGGATGGAAGGATTGTAGATGATTTTGGTGTTACAACTTTGTTATCTTTTGTTACAAAGATAAAGTTAGCTCCACCGGTCTCTTCCACCTTTGTTCTGGTTGCTGCATCCAGATACATATTCTCATCATATCCTTCTTCATGAGCTGTTACGATTGCATGAAGGCTCATCGCATAGTTCAGTCCGGCTTTTACATGCCCTGTTCCATGCGGTGCTGCACGATCGAAATCAGACACCTTGATCGTGATCGGTTTTGCGCCGCCTTTGAAATATGGTCCAACCGGTGTTGCAAACACACGGAACTGATACTCATCTGCCGGTTTTACACCGATTACAGCACTGGAACCGAACATATATGGTCTGACATATAAGGTTGCTCCTGATCCATATGGCGGTACATAAGCTGCATTAGCCTTTACAACCTGTTTAATAGCATCTACAAATCTATCTTCCGGGAATACAGGCATCTCAAGTCTTGCTGCAGAGTCTGCCATTCTCGCTGCATTTAAGTCCGGGCGGAATGTTACGATATGACCGTCTTCTGTGGTATACGCTTTCATTCCTTCAAAACATGTCTGTGCATACTGAAGTACACCTGCACATTCACTGATAGTAATCTGATCATCGGAGGTAAGTGTACCTTCATCCCATGCTCCGTTTTTAAAATTGGAAACATATCTCTTATCTGTCTTCATATAGCCAAATCCTATGTTTGACCAGTCAATATTCTTCTTCTCCATTGTGACTCCTCCGTCCTTTAAACAAATGTTTGATTTATCATCTTGTCTTATTATAATACTACTGTTTTTAAAATTCAAGAGTGCACTCTGTTTTTTTATCTTTCCATCATACTTATGGATTCAATTCCCACACTTCCGCCTCGTACAACTTCAATACTGGCGAATTCTTCTTTCATAAGTTTGATTACTGCATCATTTTTCGTTGCCGTCTGTACAAATTCCAGCAGTACACTGTCTTTGCCGTAATCAATGATTTTTGCCTTGAATGTCTCTGCAATCTGAAAACATTCCACTTTATCATCTTTTGAACATTTTCGCACTTTGACATACAGTATTTCTTTCATACGGACAAATACATCTGTAAAATCGATGACCTTGATCACTTCCACCAGACGGTTCAGCTGTTTCTTGATCTGTTCAAATGTCTCATCATCGCTGACTGTTGCGATCGTCATTCTGGACACGGTCGGGTCTTCTGTCGTACCAACAGTCAAACTGTCCAGGTTATAAGATTTGCCGGAGAACAACCCTGAGATTTTTGACAGAACTCCTACCTGGTTCTCTACATATAAGGAAATCCATCGTTTTTTCATAGCGTTATTATTCATTGTTTTTTCCTCCTGTCCTCTTCTTCCTAACAATCTATGATCAGATCTTCCAGTGTCCCGCCCGGTTTTACCATCGGATATACCAGATCTTCCGGATCAATGTCGAATTCCAGGATATATGGTGTCTTTGTACTCTTCATAGCTTCTCTGAATGCCGGCTCGATCTCTTCTTTTTTCGTAATATGGATGCCTTTTGCACCATAAGCGTCTGCCAGTTTCATAAAATCCGGTGTGTAAACAGGACATTCAACCTCTCCGCATTTTCCTCTGCAGGCTGCTCCCGAGCGCAGACATGTCATGGAATAGCGCTTTCCATAGAATAATTTCTGCCACTGACGCACCATTCCAAGATTATTATTATTAAAGATACAACTGATGATTGGCAGTTCTTCCAACACTGCGGTTGCCAGTTCCTGACTGTTCATCTGAAAACCACCGTCTCCGGAGATTGAGATGACCGGTGTATCCGGATTCCCAATCTTCGCTCCAATCGCTCCCGGCATACCATATCCCATTGTTCCGAGTCCTCCGGACATCAGAAGCTTTTTCTTCTCTGTAATCTCAATAAACTGCGCGGTGAACATCTGGTGCTGTCCGACATCCGTTACAATGATCGCCTCATCAAAGATCCGGTTAATCGTCTCAATAACATCCTGCGGTGTCATGATCGGTTTCTTTTTCATCTTCAGCGGATGCTCCGCTTTCCAGTCTTCGATCGTATCCAGCCATTTTCCCGTCTCACAAGGAGTGACATATTCTAACATCTTCGTAACGGCTTCTTTGGCATCTGCTACGATCGGCACATCCACCTGCACATTTTTAGAAATTGCGGCTGTATCAATGTCAATATGTACAATCTGTGCATTCGGTGCAAATGAATGCAGCTTTCCTGTGATCCTGTCATTGAACCTGGTTCCGATCGAAAATAACAGATCACATTCATTTACCGCCATATTACATGCATAGGCACCATGCATTCCAAGATTTCCTATATATAACGGATGTGTAGTCGGAACCGCCCCACGTCCCATAACTGTTGTTACAACCGGGACATTCGTCATATCCACCAGTTTCGTAAATTCTTCATTGGCATGTGCTATATTGATACCTCCGCCTGCGAGGAACAATGGTTTCTTTGCCTTGGAAAGCATCTTAACCGCACGTTTTAACTGTCCGACATGTACATGGGTATTCGGCTTATATCCACGGATATTCACTTCATCCGGATACTCGGCACTTCCCAATTCTCCCATTACATCTTTTGGAAGGTCGATCAATACCGGTCCCGGCCTTCCTGTTCTTGCAATATAAAATGCTTCTTTCAGGATACGTCCGAGGTCTTCCCTGTTTCTGACCGTAACACCATATTTCGTAATACTTCTGGTGATTCCGATAATATCTACTTCCTGGAACGCATCATTCCGATCAAATGTCTGGACACCTGCCCCGTAAAGCATACCAGTGGTACACTGTCGTAATAGGCAGTTGCAAGACCTGTCACAAGATTCGTTGCCCCCGGTCCGCTTGTAACCAGACACACTCCTGTTTTTCCGGTTGATCTTGCATAAGCATCTGCCTCATGTACCAGTGCTACTTCCTGTCTCGGAAGAATTACCTTCGTATAATCCTGCTTATAAAGTTCATCACTGATATCGATCGTACAGGCTCCCGGATACCCGAAAATTGTATCTACTGTTCTTCTCTCAGCGCTTTTACCAATAATTTATTTCCACTGATCTTTTTCATATACTACCTCCTTAAATTTTTACTTTTCTATAAAATAAAAAGAAAAGCCCTAAGCTGCAAGCTCAGGGCGATTATTGCATCTTTACAGCATTTCACTGAATATTTATAAAACATTATAGGTGACGTTCTTTGGTATTGTCAACTCTTTTTATCCGATTCATTTACTGCTGATTTTTATAATGAACTTTTGCACAATCGTGTTATTGATCTTTTTTATCATTTTCCCGACAAATTTCGTTATTTTTCCATCTTTCACAAATTTCACATTTAATTTTAAATTTTTTTGTGATTTTTGTATTTTTTTTCCAAAAATGTATAGCAAAAAAATGCAAAAAATTATACAATAGATACATAAGCAATAAGGAGGATATATCATGAAACAAAATAATATGTTAGCGATGATATTAGCCGGCGGTAGAGGCTCACGCCTTCACGAACTGACAAATAAAGTTGCAAAACCAGCTGTTTCTTATGGTGGAAAATACAGAATCATCGATTTTCCACTCAGCAACTGCGCAAACAGCGGAATTAACGTAGTAGGAGTTTTAACGCAGTATGAATCAATTCTGCTGAACAGTTATGTGGCAGCCGGACGTCGTTGGGGATTAGATGCCAAAGAAAGCGGCGTATTCGTTCTTCCGCCACGTGAGAAGGCAGATGCGAACCTGGATGTATACAGAGGTACAGCAGATGCAATTTCTCAGAACATCGATTTTATTGATACATATTCACCGGATTATCTTTTGGTTCTCTCCGGTGACCATATCTATAAGATGAATTATGACAAGATGCTGCAGGCGCACAAAGACAACGGTGCCGATGCAACCATCGCAGTCATCGAAGTTCCTATGAAAGAAGCAAGCCGTTTCGGTATCATGAATACCGACGAAGAAGGCCGGATCATAGAATTTGAAGAAAAGCCGGAACATCCAAAGAGCAATCTTGCTTCTATGGGAATCTATATCTTTAACTGGAAGCTTTTACGTAAGAAATTAATTGCTGATATGAAAGATCCTGATTCCAACCATGACTTCGGAAAAGATATCATTCCGTCTCTTCTGAGTGATGAAAAAAAATTATATGCATACAAGTTCAAGGGGTACTGGAAAGATGTCGGAACAATTGATTCTCTCTGGGAAGCAAATATGGATCTGCTGAGCAAAAACAATGAACTGGATCTGAATGATCCGACCTGGAAGATTTACACCGAAGATGCAACTACTCTTCCTCAGTACATCGGTCCGGATGCCAATATCAGACATGCATTTGTCAATCAGGGTTGTGTGATCGAAGGTGATATCCAGAATTCCGTTCTCTTCACCGGTGCCAAAGTCAGAAAAGGCGCAAAGATCATCGACAGCGTTCTGATGCCTGGTGTTGAAGTGGAAGAGAATGCTGTCGTTACACGTGCACTGGTTGCCGATAATGTAAAGATTGGTGCAGGCGCAGTTGTCGCGATGCCAAGAGCGAGCACATCGAGCTCATTTCAAAACGTGTAAAGGGGGTAGAATAACATGGCTAAAGCATTTGGAATCGTAAATTTTGCCGGAAATCACATTGCAGTAGAAGGTATGCAGGAATATCGTCCGGTAGGTGCTTTTTCTTTCCTTGGACGTTACCGTGTCATCGACTTCACGATCTCTAATATGAGTAACAGCGGCATCGACCATATTCAGGTTTATATCCGCAGAAAACCGCAGTCACTGACTGCACATCTCGGAACCGGACGTCATTATAATATCAACTCCAAGAGTGGTAATCTCCAGATTCTTTATTCTGGACTCGGAATGAATATGAGTCTGTATAACAATGACATTGCATCCTACATCGAGAACTTAGAATATATTGAACAGCAATTGGAGGAATATGTCGTAATCGCTCCAAGTTATATGATCTATACCCAGGATTACAACAAACTGTTAAACACTCATATCGAATCCGGTGCTGATATTACCTTACTGTATCACTCCGTAGACAATGCAAAAGAATATTTTCTGAATTGCTATGCTGTTAATCTGAACAAGCAGAAAGGGGTTCTTTCACTGGAACAAAATCACGGAAATGCAAAGAACAAAAACATCTTTATGGATACTTATATCATGAAGAAAGATTTGTTCATCGAACTGATCCACAAATCAAGAAAGACTTCTTCTGTATACACATTACTGGATATCGTAAATGCTTCCTGCGAAGACCTTGATATCCGCGGAGTTTCTCACAGAGGTTACTTTGCAGCAATCTCAGATTTTAACAGCTACTATGAGTCCAACCTGTCCCTGACAGATATCAAAACAGCACAGAATCTGTTCGTGCCGGACTGGCCGATCTATACCAAGACCAACGATTCCTGCCCAACCCAGTATTTCGAAACCGGAACAGCCAAAAACTCTGTTGTGTCAAATGGCTGTCTGATCGAAGGAGAGATTGATCATTCTGTTATCGGACGTGGATGTATCATCAAGAAAGGAGCTGTTGTCAAAAACTGCATCGTACTTTCTGATGCTTACATCGGTGAAAATGTTCACGTAGAGAATCAGGTAATTGACAAACATGCTAAAATCACACATGCAAAAGAGTTGTCCGCTTCTGAAGACCGTCCTGGATATGTAAGAAGGAACGATACATTATAGAATATGCCTTTAACGGAAATATAACAAAAAAAGAGCGGAAAAATCATCAAGTTGATCTTTTCGCTCTCTTTTATCTACCTTTTACCGGATGACTTCCTGCGCAATCTTCTGCCAGGATATTCTGCTCACATCACATGCCCTGTTTTTCACAAGTCCTCTATTTTCCTGTTTTACTGTCCTAATTGCATCTTCCAGTGTCTGTGCCAGTCTTTTTTCAAAAACCGGAAGTTCTTCTTCCACTGCTTCATCCGCACCTTTCATCTTTGGCAGATCCACATAACGGATATCAGCATCCGGTATCATATCCTCAAGCCAGTCTGCCACTCCATCCAGCCTCGTCATCACTACGCGGTCACCACACGCCAGGCTTTCGATCACTGTAAGCGGCAGTCCTTCATACATAGACGGCAAGACAAAGATATCTCCGTCGTTATACAGTTTTGCCAGTTCCACCTGCGACACACAACCGGCAAATCTGACCGGATATCTGCAGTGTGCAGCCAGTTCTTTTATTTCTTCATATTCTTTCTGATTTCCAGCTCCACCCGCAAGCACAAGTTTTATCTGTCCGCTTTCTTCATCCAGCAGGTTCATTGCACGCAAAAGACTTTTTACGCCTTTCTTCTGCGTGATTTTCCCGGCAAAAACCAGCCGCACCACTTCATCCTTTTTTCCCGGCTTCTCACCGGTTATCCGGAACACATGACTATTGTACCCCGTACCGATTACCGTCATACTCTCACTTTTCACCGGATATATCTGTCTGATCTTTTCTTTCTGTGCTTCCTGAAGTGCAAAGATCCGGTCAAGACGCGGAATCTGACTGCGTATAAATTCCCGTTGAAATGACGTATTTTTCATCTGTCTCAAATCCGTATTGTGACAGAATCCATATACTTTCTTTTCCGGATAGCGCTCCCGCACCAGTGCTGTCAGATAATACAGATGATGGCATAAGATCAGTTCCGGATCTTCTCTTTCTATTACTTCATCCAATACTGCAAGGAATGCATTTCTGAACTGTACTGTCATCTCTTCTGTCATATCCTTGTATCTTGTACTGATATATGGCATCTCATCTGACATACCCACAACCGGATATGGTAATCCTTCCGATTCAAAATATACCGGATATGCCTTCACGCCATCCGGCATATCCATCTGTTCCCCTCTTGCAATGCCTGCCAGCACAGTCTGCGTATGTCCCTCTTTTGCAAGTGCTTTCACAACCTCTGTCAGATAGACTCCGCTCCCGGTACTGCATGGTTTCTGTGCCGTGACACTAAGTATTCTCATCCCGCTTTCTTTATCTCCTCTCATATATCACGAATACATATTCCAGATCAAAATATGTCTGCTCATCACTGATTTTTGTCATTTCCCACTCTGGATCTGCATCCAGATCCGGGAAGTATGTATCTGCATCATATGCATGATCGATCTTTGTAACATAAGCCTTTGTACAATACGGAAGAAGTTGGCGGTAAATACTCTCTCCACCGATCACATAGACATCTTCTGAATTGTATTTTTTAATTCTTCTACCATCTCTTCTACGGAATGTACGATCACGGTATCTTTTACTTTATAATTCTTATCTGTCGTAAGTACACATTGACTCGGTTCTTCAGAGGCTGTCCTCCCGGAAAGCTTTCCAGTGTCTTTCTTCCCATCGCAACAACTTTTCCCTTCGTTGTCTCACGGAAAAATTTCATATCCTGCGGAATACTCACCAGTAATTTATTCTCTTTTCCAATTGCCCAGTTCGAATCTACTGCTACGATCAAATTCATATTATTTCCTCCTACTTATACCGCTACCGGAATATTTTTAATCTGGTCATGTGTCTGATAATCGATCAATTTCACATCATCTCTTGTAAACTGATAGAAATCCCTAATCTCCGGATTCAGCCAGAATTGCGGTGCCGGAAGCGGTTCACGGCTGATCAGTCTTCGATCATCGGTACATGTCTGTCATAAATATGCGCATCTGCAATCACATGGACAAATTCTCCCACTTCCATATCACACACCTGCGCAAGCATATGGATCAACACAGCATACTGACATACGTTCCAGTTATTTGCAGCCAGAACATCATTGGATCTCTGGTTCAGGATCGCATTCAGTGTCAGTTTATCATGTCCCGGTTTCTTCGTCACATTAAATGTCATACTGTAAGCACATGGATACAGGTTCATCTCATGCAAATCCTGATGTACATAGATATTCGTCATGATCCTTCTGCTGTATGGATTATTTTTCAGATCGTAGATCACACGGTCTACCTGATCGAACATTCCTTCTTTATACTGATGCTTTACGCCCATCTGATATCCGTAAGCTTTTCCGATCGATCCGTCTTCATCTGCCCAGCTGTCCCAGATATGGCTGTGCAGGTCATTGATATTATTTGATTTCTGCTGCCAGATCCAGAGAAGTTCATCCGTACAGCTTTTAATCGCGGTTCTTCGAAGTGTCAATGCCGGAAATTCTTTCGACAGATCATAACGGTTCACGACTCCGAATTTTTTTGATCGTATACGCTGGTGTCCCGTCTTCCCATACCGGTCTTACCTTTTCTCCTCTGGTATCGGTACCGTTATCGATGATGTCACGGCACATGTTGATAAACACTTTATCTGCATAACTCATTTTTACATCTCCTGTCTCTCTGCTTTTCGTTCTGTCTACGGATCACTGATATTATAAAGGACCCGGTCCAGCATCTTTTCCAATGCTGCAATTTCTTTTTTACTCATTCCGATCGTAAGCCGCCGGTCGATCTTCTTCCGGTAGTTATCCATTTTTTTCTGGATATCGTATGCTTTTTCTGTCGGGTATATGTTCTTGCATCTTTTATCCTGATTACTTGGAACCGCCAGAATGAACCCCTTTTCATCCAGCCTTTTTAAGATTCCTGTCACCGTCGGATTCTTAAGACTTAGTGCTTTCTCAATGTCTTTCTGATTCATGAATTCTTTGCTGCTGCCAAGAAGGTAATCCAGCACCGCACACTGTGACGATGTGATTCCAATCCCGCGGAGCAGATTATTGAATTCTTTCTCGTAAATATTATTAATCTGTTTGAACATAAATCCAACGGACAATCGTTCTTTCATCCTTTGTCTTCTCCCATTTCTTGTAAATACCCGGACTGATTCAATTTATTTTATCATATTCTAGCATGCTATGCAATCTTATCCATCGCACGAAGTTCTTTTACTGCAAATCCGATTGCAACAATACCTGCCGCCGCATCTGCGATCGGTCCTGCATACATCACACCGTCAATTCCCATAAAGAGTGGGAAGATCAGGATCAGTGGAAGCAGGAAGATCACCTGTCTTGTAAGTGATACCACAATACCCAGTTTCGCCTTACCGATCGATGTAAAGAATCCGGAGGACATCGGCTGGATTCCGTTCACAAATGTCATGAACATAAAGATCCGGAAGTATCTTGCCGCAAACTCATAATATTCTTTGCTTCCCGTACCAAAGATACTCACAAGCTGTGTCGGGAAGAACTGAAAACACAGGAAGAATACGATACCAACCGTCATTGCGATCCGGAACGCTTTCCAGTACGTACGTTTTACCCTGTCATAGGATCCTGCGCCATAATTGTATCCCCAGATTGGCTGGCATCCCTGTGAGATCCCGATTGCAATCGCCATGAACACCATATTTACCTTGGAGATGACTCCCACACACGCCAGTGGAATATCCGTTCCATATACGGAAGCCGCACCGTAATGACGCAGTGTATTATTCATTGTAATCTGTACCACCGCCATCGCAATCTGATTGATACACGAAGCCATACCCAGCGACAGGATCATCTTCAGGAATTGTCCTCTCGGCCAGAACATCTCTTTCTTCAGTTCCATTTTACGGAATCGTCCGAAATATACGATTACCATAATCCCGGATACGATCTGTCCGATCACCGTCGCCCATGCAGCACCTTTGATTCCCCAGTGGAATCCGAAGATAAATAATGGATCCAGAATCGTATTGATAATCGCTCCTGTCAGCATACAGGTCATAGAATACGTCGGGCTTCTGTCTGCACGGATCAGATGGTTGCTCCGGTCGTCAATATCAGAAATGGAATTCCGAATGCCGTGATTCCTGTATAATCCTGTGCATAAGGCAAGATCTTCGCCGTCACTCCGAACAGATGCAGAAGCGGATTTAAGAATACCAGTACCACTGCCGCAATGATCACTCCGCAGATCACCAGCATGGAAAGTCCGGTTCCCGCAACTCTGCTTGCTTTCTCATGATCCCCCGCTCCGGAGCACAGATTAAAATTCGATGCGCTCCCGATTCCAAGCAAAAGCGCCGTTGCCGTACAGATGATCGACACCGGAAATGCAATATTTGTCGCCGCATTTCAAGAAGGCCGACGCCCTGTCCGATAAAAATCTGGTCTACAATATTATATAATGAACTTACCAGCATACTGATGATCGCCGGAATTGCAAATTTGGCAATCAGTTTTCCTTCTTTTTCTGTCGCCAGAGGATTCACTTTTTTTCTGTTCTTCCATCTTATCTTCACTCCTTATCTATATTGTTATCTGATTATTCTTTTTTACCGGCAGTTTTTCAATTGTCTGCCGGCGTTTATAAAGGACGGAGCTTATTACGGTCTCCGTCCTCTGAAACTATTCTGCTATTTATAATTTTGTAATTATACTTTTATATTCGTAACTCTATATTCGTGACTGTATATTTCTGATCTAATATTCACGGATCACGGTTCCGATCTCCCGTGTTGTGTCCATATCCGCCAGATGTTCCAGTGCATCTTCCAGATGCTTTTCCTTTACTGCTTCTGTCACGATAACCAGTTCTGCCGCATCATCTGCCTCCGTCTTCTGGATGACTCTGGCAATACTTACCTTATGCACTCCAAATACACTCGCAATTGCTGCAAGCACACCCGGTTTATTATCCACCAGCATACGGATGTAGAATTTATTCTTTACTTCTTTAAAATCCTTTACCGGTGTGTCACGATAACAGGTGCAGCTGATTCTTCCCGTACAATGATACTGAATATCACGGATCACATCGATCACATCACCCATGATCGCACTGGCTGTCGGAAGTTCTCCCGCCCCACGTCCATAGAACATCGTATCATCTGCCGCATCGGAATGTACGAATACTGCGTTAAAGGAATCTCTGACAGATGCAAGAGGATGCTCCTTCGGAATCATCATCGGATGTACTGCAACTTCTATACCACCTTCTGTATTATGTGCGACACCGAGCAATTTGATCACGTCACCGAATTCTTCTGCGTACTCTACGTCTTTTGCCGTAATCTTCGTAATTCCTTCTGTATATACATCATCAAATGTCACTCTGGAATGGAATGCGATCGATGCCATGATCGCTACTTTACGTCCGGCATCCAGTCCTTCGATATCGGCTGTCGGGTCTGCCTCAGCATAGCCAAGCTCGGTAGCAAGTGCCAGTGCATCGCCAAAATCCATGCCTTCTTCGATCATCTTGGTCAGGATAAAGTTCGTTGTACCATTGACAATACCGATGACTTCCTGGATCTCATTTGCCGCCAGACACTGCTTCAGTGGACGGATGATCGGGATTGCTCCTGCTACGGCTGCCTCAAATAAGAAGTCCACTCCACTTTCTTCTGCAGCTTCCAGAAGTTCATGTCCATGTGTTGCCACCAGATCTTTATTTGCAGTTACAACATTCTTCCCTGCATGCAGAGCTTCCAGAATCATAGTTCTTGCAGCTCAATGCCGCCCATCACCTCGATCACGATCTCAATTTCATCATCGTTAATGATATCTTCCCACTTATCTGTTAAAAGAGACTGGTCTACGCCTTTTCTCTTCTTATTCATGTTATGTACCAGTATCTTCTGGATCTTAAGACCTGCCCCGGCTTTCATTGCCATCTCATCTTTCTGGCATTCTACAAGCTTATATACACCACTGCCAACCGTTCCAAGTCCCAAAAGACCTGCTTTTACTACTCTTTCCTGATTCATCTTCTCACATCCTCGTTTTCTTGTTCACTCTCTTTTTGTTTATGCACACTTTAGTATAGCACAGTGCCACATATGATTTCAATCGGATTCTTTCTCTGCTCGTAAATTAGTACAACAAAAAAAAAACGTTGCAAATAGTCAATTCAGAGCGACAGACGGGACTCGAACCCGCGACCTCCACCTTGGCAAGGTGGCGTACTACCAACTGTACTACTATCGCACATCAAGTATATTTTATGTTTTCGTGTTCATCAGAACGATATTTAGTATATCGCAACTTTCTCATTATGTCAATATCTTTTTCAAGTTTTTTGAATTTTTCTTTCTATCTGAAAATTCAAATAATTTAATAAATGCCAGGAATAATCTTTATCTGACTGTTCCCGGCATTTTATTCTTTACTTACTCAGCGTCGTCTTTCTTCTCTTCCTTTGCCACTACTGCAATTCCGAGTTCCTCCAGCTGTTTTGCATCTACATGTCCCGGTGCTTCTGTCATCAGGTCAGATGCATCTTTTACCTTCGGGAATGCGATCACGTCACGGATGCTGTCCTGTTTTGCCATCAGCATAACCAGACGGTCCAGACCGTAAGCCAATCCTGCGTGCGGCGGTACTCCGTATTTGAATGCTGTCAGAAGGAATCCGAACTGCTCCTGAGCCTGTTCTTCCGTAAATCCAAGTACTTTGAACATCTTGCTCTGAATATCCTGATCGAAGATTCTAACACTTCCGCCACCGATTTCATTACCATTTAATACGATATCGTATGCTTTCGCACGCACTCTTCCCGGATCACTGTCGATATACTGAAGATCTTCTTCCATCGGCATCGTAAACGGATGATGCATTGCCGTGAAGCGGTTCTGTTCTTCACTCCACTCAAGAAGCGGGAACTCTGTTACCCACAGGAATTTGTATTCGTTTTTATCAAGGAGTTCCATCTGGCGGGCAAGTTCCAGACGAAGTGCTCCAAGTGTATCCCATACAACTTTATTCTTATCTGCCGCGAATAATAACAGGTCACCGTTCTCTCCGCCCATTGCCTCGATCAGCGCTTTCATCTCGTCATCTGTCATAAATTTGGCAAATGAGGATTTTACAGTTCCGTCTTCATGGATTGCAATATAGGCAAGTCCTTTTGCGCCGTAATCTTTCGCAAAATCAACCAGCTTGTCGATCTTCTTGCGGGCCATTCCACCCTGTCCTTTGGCGTTGATACCGCGAACAGTTCCACCATTTTCAATTGCATTTTTGAATACAACGAACTCGCAGTCTTTTACAACATCTGTAACATTCGTCAGTTCCATACCGAAACGGATATCCGGCTTGTCAGAACCAAAGCGATCCATTGCCTCCTGCCATGTCATTCTCTGGATCGGAAGGGATACTTCTACCCCCAGTACTTCTTTGAATAATTTTGCAAGCAGTCTTTCATTTACCTCGATGACATCATCAACATCTACAAAAGATAACTCCATATCGATCTGTGTGAATTCCGGCTGACGGTCTGCACGTAAGTCTTCGTCACGGAAACATTTTGCAATCTGAAAATATCTGTCATATCCGGAGCACATCAGTAACTGTTTGAATAACTGCGGCGACTGCGGCAGTGCATAGAACTGTCCCTGTTGGATACGGCTCGGTACCAGGTAATCTCTTGCTCCTTCCGGTGTACTCTTGATCAGAACCGGTGTCTCAATCTCCAGAAATCCTTCTTCTGCAAGGAACTGACGTGTCAGAGTTGCAACTTTACTTCTCATCATCAGATTGCGCTGCAGATCCGGTCTCCTGAGGTCCAAATATCTGTATTTCAGACGTACTTCTTCTTTTGTCTTGGAATTTTCTTCAATGTGGAACGGAGGTGTCTCTGACTCGGAAAGAATACGGAGTTCTTCCGGAAGTACCTCAATTTCACCTGTTGCAAGATGATCATTCACCGCACCGGAACGCTTTGCAACCGTTCCCACGATTGCTACTACATATTCTGCACGAAGCTTTGCTGCTTTTTCGATCAGCGCTGCTTCTGATTTTCCTTCTTCAAATACCACCTGAATGATACCGGAGCGATCTCTGACATCTACAAATACCAGACCTCCTTTGTTGCGGTTCTTCTGTACCCATCCCATGATGGTAACTTTTTCTCCTACATTGGCTGCAGATAATTCTGCACATCTATGGGTTCTTTTCAACCCTTTCATTGATTCTGCCATGTTCTTTTTTCTCCTTTTTCGGCGTCTTTACGCGTGATTTATTGTTCTCTAAAACATATTATAAGTTCTCTACGGAATCTGCATAGCAATCCACGATTTCTATATAACCATCTTCTGCCAGTTGTTCTTTCTGGAATTTCTTATTCTTTTTCATGTTGACGATCAGAACCTGTTTTCCTGCCTGACGGTCTGTCTTTGCAAGTGACATTACTTTTAAAAGACCTTCTTTTGTCATCTTCTTTTCTAACAGATATGCTTTCTTCTCTTTTACAGTCGGAACTTCATATCCATTTTCCAGGAGCAGCATAACAATTCTCTCGAATCCGATGGAGAATCCACACGCAGGTGTATCCTGTCCGGTAAATTTACCGATCATCTTATCATAACGTCCGCCTCCGGCTACTGATCCGCCGAAGTCATCCATTGTTACTTCAAAGATAGTTCCTGTATAGTAAGACTGTCCTCTTACAAGTGTCGGGTCGAATTTGATATTAAATTCGCATTCCTTTGCAGTCTCAACGCTGGAAATGATCATTTCCATACTGTCTGCTGTCTCTCCACTTAAGCAGTCTCCTAATTTTTCTTTCAGAAAACGGATACCTGTCACATCCGGTGCAACATCCTGAAACAGCTGAAGATAAGTCTCTACATTTTCCTTTGCATATCCCATCTCTTCCAGTTCTTTTGCAACGCCTTCTGCCCCGATCTTGTCCATCTTATCCAGGATAATGAAGACTTCATCATAGTCTTCCTCACGGAAGCCACTATATGCAGCCATTGCCTTCAGTATGTTACGGTCATTGATACATACCGTAAAGTTCTGGAAGCTTAACTTTCCAAGCATAGCTGTGGTTGCAAGAATCAGCTCAATCTCTGCAAGATTTCCCGGTTCACCCAGAATATCAATATCGCACTGCATGAACTGTCTGAAACGTCCTTTCTGCGGACGGTCTGCTCTCCATACATTCCCGATCTGCAATGCTTTGAACGGTGCCGGAAGCTCATTCGAATGGTTCGCATAATATCTGGCAAGCGGTACGGTAAGGTCGTAACGCAGACTCCATCCACCAGATCATTCTCTTCTTTTGCTGTATCGATCTTCAGTTTTTCACCTCTTTTTAAAATCTTGAAGATCAGTTTCTCGTTGTCTCCTCCCTGCTTGCTGCACAGGTTCTCGATATGTTCCACACACGGTGTCTCGATGGAACAGAATCCGTATGTCTTATACGTCTCTTTAATAAGTCCGATCAGGTAATCACGGATCTCCATCTCACGTGGGAGCATGTCTTTCATACCGGTAACCGGTTTTTTCTTTAATGCCATAACCATTCTCCTTTGCGTTCTATCATTTCGTCGATCCTGTCGATATAGGCATCTACTGCCTTGACATTCTCCTGACGGATCAGACGTGTCATTTTCTTCTTTTTACTGCCCGGCATAGGAATCGGATTCTTTAATACGATTTTTGTCGATGCACCTGCGCCTGCGGCAATAATAGATTGTTTTTCTTCCATAATAAGTATATTGTATATTCCGGCTTTGTCAACCTTTGCATAACCAACATTTTCAAAATTCCCTGCAATATTCTTCTGTCTGTACAGATAATACGGGAAAAGTTCCATCTCTTCTGCTGTTTTTGCTGCTTTTTCGATCATGCCGGAAAGGATGTCATGTGTCTCCTTCACATCCCGGTGTAAATCTCTCATTTCCATTCTGGCCGCTCTCTTGATTGCCAGTGAATGCACCGTCAGACTGTCCGGCTTCATCTGAGCGATCTGAGCCAGTGTATCTTCCATATCAGAAATATCTTCTCCCGGAAGTCCTGCGATAATATCCATATTGATATTATCGAATCCGGTCTCTCTGGCCAATGCATAGGCTCTTTTATCTCTTCTACGGTATGCTTTCTTCCGATCGCATCCAGTGTCTTCTGCTGCATGCTCTGCGGATTGATGGAAATCCTGGTAATGCCGTGGCTCTTTATGACCTTTAATTTTTCTTCTGTTATGCTGTCTGGTCTTCCTGCTTCTACAGTATACTCCAACAGATGTTCTCTCGAAAATTTCTCATCAATCCATCCCATCAGTCGTTCCAGCTGCTCTGCCGTCAGAGTAGTCGGTGTACCTCCGCCGATGTAGATTGTATTCAGCTTTTTTATTTTTTGAACGCTCTGCGATAAATTCCAACTCTTTACAAAGTGTATCTACATATACATCTACTTTTTCTTTCCAGCGATCCAAACGGTCCGGAACTGAAAGAACAATAAGAACAGACCGACGGACAGAACGGGATTCCTACATACAAGCTGTACCCTTCTTCATAATCCAGTTCTTCCAGAATCTTCCGCTCCCTCTCGGCAATCTCCCATGCAAGCACTGCCTTTTCTTTTCTTACTCTTGCGCTTTCCCATGCCCATCTGATATAATCTTCTTTTTTCCAGCCGGCTTCCAGCTTCTGCATAGCAAGCTTGGTCGGACGTACGCCTGTAAGCACTCCCCATGCAAGTGGTTCTCCGGTGATCTTCTCCAGTTGGTCATACAGATTCAGGTCTGTCTGCCGTTTTTTCTCCGTTTGCAGATTCTCCGTTTCTGCAAAAATTTCCTGACCATCCGGTAATTGTACCGTTACATAATTAGAGGCTTCTTCATCCGTCTTGCAGGATACTTCCTGCGACGGATAAAAAGCCTTTAATATATGATACGCATTATAAGTATAAGACTCGCTTTTACATATAATCTGAATCATTTTAATTCTCCATTCTGTTTTTTATCACTGTCTTTTGCCAACATTCATTATATAAATGGATTATGGAGTTTTTCATAACCGATCGTCGTTTCTTCCATATGCCCCGGATATACATGTGTCTCTTCCGGCAATACCAACAGTTTCTCCTTTACAGAACGAACCAATGCCGATGCACTTCCGCCCGGGAAGTCTGAACGGCCAACCGATGTCTGGAATAATGTATCACCGCTAAAGAGAACGCCTTCCTGTTCCATATAATAACAGCATCCACCGGTGTATGTCCCGGTGTATGGATCACACGGAACTGAAAACCTGCAATTTCCAGCTGTTGCCCATCACTGACCGGAACCGCCTCCTCAAACCGGTATCCTCCACGCACATATGTAGAAGACAGATTACTTTCACCGTCCGTCATCATCGGAAGGTCTGCTTCTTCTACATATACCGGAACTTTTACGTCTTCCATCACATCAGAAAGTCCCATAATATGATCAAAATGTGCATGTGTCAAAAGCACCGCTTTCAGTTTCAGTCCCTGCTCCTTTACCGCATTCTTTACCTTCGCCGGATAAGCTCCCGGATCAACCATGACCGACTCTTTTGTCTCTTCGTTAATCACCAGATAACAATTCGTACCAATCATTCCAACCACGTATTTTTTTATCTTCATACTTTTATCCTGTTGCCCTTTCTATATCAATGATTCCGGAAGCTGCTGCAATTTCTTCACGATACGCTCCAGTTCTTCACGGCCGTGAACGATGAATCCCATCTCAATTGTTGCTGTTCCTTTCTTGCTGGTACGGACATTCATAGATTTGACATCCACATTTTCTTCTGTGAAAATTCTGGAAATCTCCATCAGAAGCCCCTGCTGGTCATTGGCATACATCTTGATCTCGGCAAGATACTGACCTCCTGATTTTTCTGTCACTTCCGTCTCCCACTCTGCCGGAATCAGTCTTGCGCGTTCCGCTTCGGACAGATGTATCATATTGATACAGTCTGTACGGTGAATGGACAGACCTCTTCCACGGGTAACGAATCCGATAATCTCATCTCCCGGTACCGGATTACAGCATCTGGAAAAACGGACCGCCATATCATCAATTCCCTTGACTACAATACCGCTCTTGGACTTGGCAATATGCACCTTATTTTTTGCAGCCTCAGCCACTCTCTCCAGAACAACTTCATCCGTAATTGCCTGTCTGTGATCTTTTCCATACTCTTCTGCAAGCCGGTTTACTACCTGTCCTTCTTTTAATCCTCCGTGACCGATTGCCGCCAGCACAGATTCCCAGTCTTTGAATCCATATTTTTTCTGCACGATCTCCTGGTACTTCGGCTGAATAATATTTGTAAGATTGATACTCTTTGCCTTGCAGTATGTAGCAATCATATCCTTTCCACGGATGATATTACTTTCTTTGAATTCTTTTTTAAACCACTGGTTGATCTTGTTCTTTGCCTGTGTACTTTTCACAATATTCAGCCAGTCCCTGCTTGGCCCCTTGGAATTCTGTGAAGTCAGGATCTCAATTCGATCCCCGTTCTGAATTTTATAATCGATATTGACCAGTTTTCCGTTCACTCTGGCTCCAACCATCTTATTTCCAACTGCACTATGGATCGCATAAGCAAAGTCGATCGGCGTCGAACCATTCGGAAGGTTCTTGACATCTCCCTGCGGTGTAAAGCAATACACATCTTCTGCAAACAGATCAAGGTCACCTTTGATCAGATTCAGGAATTCCCGGTTATCCGACATGTCTCTCTGCCACTCCAGGATCTGGCGCAGCCAGCTTAACTTCTCTTCTTCCTGTGCTTCAACACTCTTCTTACCGTCATTCGACTCTTTATATTTCCAATGCGCCGCAATACCATATTCCGCTGTCTTATGCATCTCTTCTGTACGGATCTGGATCTCGAACGGCTGTCCGACCGAACTCATCAGCGTTGTATGCAGTGACTGGTACATATTCGGTTTTGGCATTGCAATATAATCTTTAAATCGTCCCGGGATCGGCGTATACATCTCATGGATCACACCGAGTGCCGCATAGCAGTCCTTTACAGATTCTACGATAATACGGACTGCGAACAGATCATAGATCTGATCTACCGTCTTATCCTGATTGACCATCTTTTTATAAATGCTGAAGAAATGTTTGACACGCCCGTTGACTTCTGCTCTGATGCCCGCATTCTTCATATGTGTCGACACTTCATCTACAATCTGCTCTACAAATTCTTCCCGCTCAGTCTTTCTGGCATTGATCTGATTCACCAGATCATAGAACACTTCCGGCTGTGAATACTTAAGTGCCAGATCATCCAGTTCTGTCTTGATCTTGGAAATTCCAAGACGCTGTGCGATCGGTGCATAAATGTCCATCGTCTCTTTTGCTTTTTCTTTCTGTTTTGCCGGTGTCATAAACTGCAGTGTACGCATATTATGCAGACGGTCTGCCAGTTTGATAATGATAACCCGGATGTCCTTTGCCATTGCCAGGAACATCTTTCTTAAATTTTCTGCCTGTACCTCCAGTTTATCCGAAGAATAAGAAAGTCTTCCCAGCTTGGTAACTCCATCTACCAGAAGTGCTACTTCTGCTCCGAATTCCTTTCGGATATCTTCTTCCGTAAACTTTGTATCTTCAACACATCGTGCAGCATTCCTGCAGCAATCGTCTCTTTATCCATCTCAAGATCTGCCAGAATGATCGCTACCCATAACGGATGGATGATATATGGCTCTCCGGATTTTCTGCGCTGATCTCCATGTGCTTCAACTGCCAGCTTATAAGCTTTCTCGATCAGGGAAACATCTGTGGACGGATGATACTTTCGGATACGGGCAATCAATATGTCATACAACCGGTCCGGATCTTCATAATCTTCCTGCGATTTCACCGCATGTCCGTCTATGACCGCAAGTCCTTTTGTATGGTCTTTCGTCAGGGCTTCCGGTGCAATCCGGTTGTCCAGTGATTCATATGTTGTCTTGTCTGACATATCAACGCCTCCTTCCCTTGATGCTTCTCCTATTTACCCGGATATGTGATCACGGCATCCACATCATATCCTTCTAATCGATCTCTTCCATTTAATCCCGCAAGTTCCATAAGAAATACTGTCTTTACCACTTTTCCGCCAAGTCCTTCGATCAGTTTTACCATTGCCTCATTCGTTCCGCCTGTTGCGATCAGATCGTCAATGATAACCACTCTTTGTCCCGGTTTGATCGCATCTTTATGCATCTCGATCGTAGCAGTACCATATTCCAGTTCATATTCAACAGAAACAGTCTCGCAAGGGAGCTTTCCTTTTTTTCTGATCGGGATAAATGGCTTATGCAGGTTATACGCAATTGGAACTCCAAAAATAAATCCTCTGGATTCCGGTCCTACAACCACATCAAATTCTACGTCTTTTAATTTTTCCTGCATCAGATCTATTGCCAGATGTAACCCCTCTGCATCCTGAAGAATGCTTGTTACATCTCTGAATATAATTCCCGGTTCCGGAAAATCCGGAATGCTTCTTACATACTCTTCTATCGCTTTCATGATACTCTCTCCATTTCTGTCTAAAATACAACTTTAAGTATAGCATTACTTTTTCTAATTTTCAATCTATGGTTTAACGGTAATGCGTCACAACAATCTGTGGTGTCTTTTCCCCCATATATTCATTAATATCCGGATAATATGTCATCGAGATCCGGATCTGTCTGCCACGACCTTTTAAGAGTGCCTCCACTTCTGTCTTTCCATACTGTTCTTCCAGTTTTCCCAGGAAATCATCTGCATGATGGAACAGCATTGCTTCGATCCTGCATCCATTCACATCCTGCACCTGTAATTTCAGTACATTTCTATTCTTTCCAAGAATTCTTGCACCAAGTAATGTGACATCGCGTGCTGCAAATACCGGTTTTGTATTTCCTTTTCCAAATGGTTCCAGAAGTTCCAGTTCTTTCACCAATCCTTCCGTCACACATCCGAACGGCATCTCCATATCGATAGTTACTTTTTCTTTCATCTCTTCTTCGGTCAGCGTACAGTTTTTATTCAACATCTCACGAAATTTCCCGACATTCTCTTTCGGAAGTGACAATCCGGCTGCCAGCCGGTGTCCGCCAAACTTCGTCAGCAATTCTTTGCATTTATTCAGTTCTTCATACATGTGGTATCCGTCGATCGACTGCCGGATCCTTTCACTCCTTCTTCTGCATCCGTCAGTACAAACACCGGTTTATAATAGTTCTCTCTTATCCTTCCGGCGACGATACCTGCCAGACTTTCATGACAATCCGGAAGATAAACGACCAACACCTTGTCCTTGGAAATGGTTGTTGTCTCCACCTGCTCTTCTGCCTGTTTTACAGCCTCTTCCGTCATATCCTTCCTGCTGTCATTCAACGCTTTCAAGTCTCCTGCAAGGATATCTGCCTCCTTCTGCGTTCCTGCTCTCAGTAATTCCAGCGCACGTTTTGCTGTATCCAATCTTCCGCTGGCATTGATACATGGCCCGAGTACAAAACCGATATGATAGGAATTCAGGCTGTTCTTGTCAATCCCTGTACACTCGATCAAAGCTTTCAATCCCGGATTCTTTGTGCGTCTCAGCATCTGAAGACCTTCTTTGACAAAAATGCGGTTCTCATCTTCCAGATCCATCACATCTCCGATCGTAGCGATCGCAACATTTTCGATCAGATCATCCAGATCCGCCGAATCCTTTCCCATACTCTCCCACAATGCCTCCATCAGCTTGTATGCAACCGCAGCACCGCAGAGTCCTTTAAATGGATAGAGACAATCCGGCTGCTTAGGATCCATAACCGCATCTGCCGGCGGAATTCTGTATCGTTTTTCTCCATCCTGTTCATCAAACGGGACCTCATGGTGATCTGTTACGATCACTGTCATCCCCATTTCTTTTCCATACGCGATTTCATCTGCTGCCACGATCCCATTATCACAGGTAATGAGCGTATCTACACCGGCTTCATAAGCTCTTTCGACCAGATGCCTGTTCAGTCCATATCCGTCACTGATACGGTCTGGTATATCACTGTCCACATCCGCACCGAGACGTTCCAGTCCTTCCAGCAGAATGTAAGTTGCATTCACTCCGTCTATATCATAATCTCCGATCACCCGGATTTTCTTATCTTCCAGGATCTTCTCTTTCAGAATATCGATTGCTTTATCCATATCTTTCATCAGCATTCCATCATACAGATCACTGATTGTTCCATTCAGATAGCGGTCAACCGCTTCTTCCCCGATCACATCCCTGTTCCGGATCAGACATGCCAGCCGCGCTGATCTGGTATTTTTTCCCTATTGCCTCAAAATCTGCGCCTTTCCGCAGCAGAACCCATCGTTCCATTGTTGTCGCTCCTTTGTCTCTTCAGTCTAAGTACAATTACTTTTTAATTTTAAAAAAGCAGTTATACCCTGTCAACAGGCACAACTGCTTTTCAAATCATTTTCTGATTTATTTTTTCTTTTTGTTTGTTGCTTTTTTAGAGACTTTTGTTTTCATAACATACCACAGGGCTCCTGTGATACATACGGAAGAATATCCTCCGCAGATGATACCTGCCATAAGCGGTGCTGCAAATTCACGAATAGAACTTACACCCATAATAAACAGAACAAATACCATGATAAATGTCGTCAACGATGTATAAATACTTCTTGTCAACGTCTGTGTTATACACTTATTTACCACTTCAGCCAGATCATCGTTTCTCTTCATCAGTGGAAGTTCCTCACGGATTCTGTCAAAGATTACAATCGTTGCATTGATGGAATAACCGACAATCGTCAGCATACATGCAATAAATGTTGTTCCCACTGAGATTCTGGATGCCGCATAGAATGCAAGTACCACCAGAACGTCATGTAACAGTGCCGCAACCGCACTTGTAGCAAAACGTACATCTTTGAAACGGAACCAGATGTAAAGTAGCATAAAGATTGTTGCCACGATCACGGCAATTACTGCATCACGACGCATCTCACCACTGATCGTAGAACTTATATTTTCAGCTGTGATATCGGATTCTTTCACTCCGAATGTAGTTTTCAGTGCTTTGTTGACCTGCTCACGTTTCGCAAGACTTAATGTCTTTGTTTTAATAATGACCTGTTTGGTTCCGGACACTTTCTGTGTCTGAATGTTGTGGTCTCCGGTAATCTTTTCTACTACAGGAACAATCTCTTCATCGATCTCATCGATAGAATAATCTTTGTCAAATTTCACATTCATAGAAGTTCCGCCCTGGAAATCCAGACTGTATGCCAGTGCTCCATTTCCCTTTGCCGAATTGACTCCCATGATCACAAATCCTGCAAGGATCAGTGCAATGGAAACGCTGAAGAATATCTTCTTCTTTCCGAGGAAATTCACCGGCTTTCTTTCTTTCATCTGATGATAATACAGACTCTCTTTGCGGATTCCGATTCCATAGAATGCATATACTATCATACGCGTGATCACCAGTGCGGTAAACATGGATACCACAATACCGATTGCCAGTGTCTGTGCGAATCCTTTTACTGTTCCGGAACCTTTGAACCACAGAACCGCTGCTGCAATCAGGGTTGTTACGTTACCGTCAACGATAGCTGACATTGCTTTCTGGAATCCTGCCTTGAGTGATGACTTCACAGTTTTCCCTTTCGCCATCTCTTCACGCACACGGGCAAAGATGATAACATTCGCATCCACCGCCATACCGATACTTAAAATGATACCCGCAATCCCCGGAAGGGTTAAGGTTACATCAAATGCATTCAGGATCACCAATACAATCTCTGTATAGATCAACAGTGCAAGACTGGATGCCAGTCCCGGAAGCCTGTATACCAGAATCATAAACAGGAATACAAGGATCAGACCGATCACTCCCGCCTTCAGGCTTGTGCTAAGTGCCTGTTCTCCAAGTTGTGCCCCTACTACATTCGAACGGAGTTCTTCCAGTTCCAGTTTCAGTCCGCCGATACGAATCGTTGATGCCAGATTGTCGGCTTCTTCGTATGTAAAGTCTCCCGTAATATAAGCCTGTCCGCCTGTGATCGCAGACCGGACAACCGGACTGGAGATGGTCTCACCGTCATAAATGATCGCAATCTGTTTTCCGATATTGTTCTGTGTTGCTGTAGCAAATTTCTTTGTTCCTGATTTTGTCAGGTTCAATTCTACGGAGTATTCTTTATTCCCCATATCATCCTGACCGCTCTTTGCAGATGCGCTCTTTACATCGGTTCCTGTAAGGACCGTCTCTCCATCTGCTGTCTGGAAAGAAAGGGAACCTGGTTTTCCAAGTTCATCCAGAATCTTATTGGCATCTGTAACACCGGGAATCTCGATATTGATTCGGTCGTCTCCCTCCTGGTATACACTTGCTTCTGTACTGTACTGCTCTACTCGCTTTTGCAGCTTATAGATAGTATCACTCATCTCTTCTTTGGTCGGATTCTTATCTTTTACCTGATAAGTGATGCTGACACCACCGGCTAGATCCAGACCAAGTTTGATATTCTTCATCGCACCGGTCTTAGATTTTCCAATTCCTGTGATAACAGTAAAGCCAAGACCGACGATGAGGATTACAGTCAGAAGCAGACTCAGTATGCTTTTTGACTTTTTCATCGTTCTCCTACACATCCTCTCGAATTATTTATTCTTCTGCAAGTGCAGCCTTCATCATGATCGCACACTCTACACGCTTTCTTTGCATCTCACAGCCGATCTCATAGGTATCATGGATCGTACCATGGAAATTGTAAGAGTTTGCCATACATCCACCACTGCAATAGAATTTTGCAAAACAGTTTCTGCATTTATCTTTCGAATACACATTACAGCTTCTGAAATCGTCCGCAATCTCCGGCTTCACGATTCCATCGTCCACATTCCCCATCAGAAAGTCATCCTGTCCGACGAACTGATGGCATGGATAGAGGTCGCCCCATGGTGTAACAGCCAGATATTCTGTTCCGGAACCGCATCCGGATAAACGTTTTGCCACACACGGACCACCATTTAAATCTATCATAAAATGGAAGAAATTGAAGCCTTTTCCCTCTTTCTCGCGTTCGATCATCATCTTCGCAAGTTTGTCATATTCCTCCATGATCTTAGGAAGATCTTCTCCCTGATTGCATACGGATCGCTTTCATCTCCAACGACCGGCTCGATCGACATCTGTTTGAATCCAAGATCTGCAAAATGCATAATATCATTGGAAAAGTCCAGATTGTTTCTTGTAAATGTTCCACGGATATAATATTTTTCCTGATTTCTGCTTTCTGCAAGTTTCTGGAATTTCGGAACGATCAGATCATAGCTTCCCGTTCCGTTACGGAATGGACGCATCTGGTCATTGATTTCCTTTCTTCCATCCAGACTTAATACAACATTATCCATCTCTTTATTTACAAATTCCTGGATCTCATCATTTAAAAGAACACCATTGGTCGTAATGGTAAAACGGAAATGCTTGTTGTGGATCTTCTCCTGTTCTCTTCCGTAAGCCACCAGATCTTTTACAACCTGCCAGTCATCAGAGGCTCGCCTCCGAAGAAGTCAACTTCCAGATTGCGGCGGTTTCCGGAATTTGCGATCAGAAAATCAAGTGCCTTCTTCCCCACCTCAAAACTCATAAGTGCACGTCTTCCGTGGTACTCTCCCTCTTCTGCGAAGCAATATTTACAGGCAAGGTTACAGTCATGTGCAATGTGCAGGCACAATGCTTTTACGACCGTTTTCCTCTTCTTCACCTCTTCAATCATGCATTCGTATGTATCTTTTACAAATAACTGTCCGCCTTCTGTCAGCTCGATCACGTCTGACAATGCATCTTCGATGTCTGACGCTTCGTATTTATTTCCCAGCGACTGCAGAAGCCGTTCTTTTACACCTGTTTCTTTTAATGATCCGGCAGTTGGTTCTGTCTCTGATCCGCTCAATTTTGCGATCACATCATAACAGACATCATCTACCACATGTACAGAGCCGCTGTACACATCCATAACGATATTGTATCCATTATTACGGTACTGATGAATCATATCTGGTACCCCTTTCTTGTTTTTCATTATTCTATATCGAAAAATTCCTGTTATTTCTCTGATTGTCTTAAATCTCATGTTGTCAAATAATTCCATGAACAGCAAGAAACAGCGACCCTAAAGACCGCTGTCCCGAGTATCCATATGATTTTAAATTATTTGTTCTGTTCGCAAGTCTGATTTCCTACTGTGCAGGATGTCTTACATGCTGACTGGCATGATGTCTGACATTCGCCACATCCACTTTTTTTTCAGGTTGCTGTTCATAGGTTTATTCAATGATTTTACATGTTTCATGTTCATGTCCCTCCTTACTATTGCTTAACTTATGTTATTATAACATTTCAATATAGGTTTCGCAATCCTTTTCTTAGGATATCATTCCGCCGGCCATGCCGCCTCCCGCACACAACGCAAATGTCACCAATATCTCTGTACTGCTTCCATGAAATGTGCGGTAGATTCCGACTGTGACAAGCAAAAGTAACGCAAAATACAATATTCCCAGAACAATTCCCCACAGGAACCGCCTGACTTTTGCAAGTTTTCCCACCACAAGTCCGCCGGTAAATGTCGAGATCAGATAGACTGCCGTCACTCCTGCCGTCACCGCGCCTTCATTTAATTCGAATTTATAAAGAGCCAGCGCCAGTATTATCAGAAGAATACCTGTCACTACATATGCCGCAAGAAGAGCTTTCACCATCCACATGATCCATACTTCATTTTGTTCTTTTTTTCTCATCTGCTCCCTCCTCATCTATCACAGATTATGAAGAGAGACTCTCATTTATGCTTCTGTTCTGTCCATAATCGTTCTATTGTTCCATCTGTTTTCCCAGAACCTTCGCTGTATATTCCGCAAGGCAGATTTCTCTTTCTTCAAACAGGTCTTTCTGATCCATGTTCAGCAGGAGTACCGCCCCGATCACATCCCCCGCACACAGGATCGGACTGATCACCTCCTGACTGTAAGGTTCTGTTTTGCTCACCACCGGCACATATCTTTTTTCTCCTGCTTTTGCATTCTGCGTCTTTCTTTCCTTCAGAAACTCTCCGAGTTCCCTTGTTATATCTTCATCCTGCAGCTCTTTCTTCCCGTTTCCTGACGCTGCGACCACCTGATCCATATCACAGATTCCTGCCAGACATCCCAGCATCTGCGCCAGACTTTCTGCATACTGTTTGGCGAATGCCGATAATTCTCCGATCGGAGAATATTTCTTCAGAATAATCTCTCCTTCCTTGTCCGTGAATATCTCCAGTGGGTCGCCTTCCCTGATCCTCAGTGTTCTTCTGATTTCTTTTGGAACGACTACACGTCCCAGATCATCGATTCTTCTTACGATTCCTGTTGCTTTCATAGCATTTTATCTTCCTCCTTGTTTTTCTGTTTTTTTCTGTTTTTTCCATATTTTCTAACATATGGTTAGTATGCTGAGAAAAGATGGAATTATTCATTCTGATATTAGACTGGATATTTTTTCAATAGTTTTGTATAATAGTTGGAAGAAAATATTAGGAGGAATGAATCATGAGTAAAATTGATGAAGTACGTGCTGATATGGTCAAAGCCATGAAAGCAAAAGACAAAGACACAAAGGAAACTTTATCCATGCTGCTTGCAGCTCTTAAGAATAAAGCAATCGACAAACGTGCGGATCTGACACCGGAAGAAGAGACACAAGTTATCTTAAAAGAGATCAAGCAGACAAAAGAGACACTCGATATGACTCCTGCAGACCGTACAGAGATCATCGAAGAATGCAATAAGCGTCTTGCAGTTCTGGAACAGTATGCTCCTAAGATGATGGATGAAGCAGAGATCAAAGAAGTTGTTGCTTCTGTTCTTGCAGAAATGGGACTGGATGCTCCTACTGCAAAGGATAAAGGAAAGATCATGAAGAACCTGATGCCTAAAGTAAAAGGCAAGGCAGACGGAAAGCTCGTTAACGAGATCGTATCTGCTTTTATGAATTAAGACAGTACCATTATGAATGGGCAGCACCCGGTTGGATGCTGCCCATTCTTCTTATCTCTATTCGTCTTAGTTACCCGAAGCACTGTCTGTGCTTGTTCCGGTTGTACTTGTATCTTTGGCTTTTACGCTCAATTTCGTGAAATCAATCTTATTCCATGTTCCTTTGTGAACAGTGATTTTTTCCTCTTTCTTCCATTTCTTTAATACTTTTTTATAGTATTTATCCTGTTTCTCCGTGAGCAGGGACTGTTTCTTGGTCTCTGTGGCTGCTTCATCATTGAGGCTTGTAACTTTTGCCACATAGCATGCGGTATCGCTTTCAACCACACCCGTAAGCTCACCTTCTCCCAATTTGTCTGCTGCTTTTACAACTTCTTTAGACGGACTTACAGAATCCGAATCAAACGTTGCATCTTTTGCTTCGGTTCCCTGTTCGGTTGCATAGGATGCAAAATCTTCCGCCGTCTTTGCTCCCTCTGCAAATGCCGCAGCTTTTTCCTTTACCTGCTTCTTCTCATCATCGGATACAGTCGTATCTGATGAATCGGACGAATCTGATGATGTAGTATAATCAAACTCCACATACTGCATATGCTTCTGTACTGCTTCTTCATCTGTTACATTCACATTTGCTTCCGCTACGATTGCCGAACGCATCTTCTGCTCGATCACCATCAATGTCATGACACGTTTTACATTCTCTTCGGAACCAGATACCTTGTCTTTTTTCTTCTGGGAGTTGGCCTTGTCAAATTCTTCAGCCGCATCATTGATTGCTTTTTTATCTGCTTTTGTAAGCTTTACGTCATAATCCTTCATATGCTTTTCCAGAAGTGCCATATTCTTCAGATCATCCAGCAAAGTTTCTTTGATCGATTCTTCATAGGTCTTGCCGTCTGACGCATTTTTCGTCCACATATCATCTCCGCCGAAATAACTCGCAAAGTATGTTTCGTACTGAGCCTGTGTATATCTTGCATAGAAATTTGCAACACCTGCCGTGATCTCTTCATCTCCTGCTTTTACGACCACCGCATCATCCTTCAGCGATCCACATCCGGTAAGTGATGCTGCCATAATCCCTGCCAGCGCTAATATTAATGCTCTTTTTTTCATTTATCCTAACCTGCCTTTATTTGCTTAATGGGTCAATTATACCGCTTTTTTCTCCGCCTATCAATCCTTTCAACCCATTTAACACATTTTTCGTAATTTCCAGTGCATCTGTCTGCTTCTCTTTCAGATTTCTTCTCTTCTTCTCATAGATAAAACACGGCTGGGTTCCATCTGCTTTGAATGTCAGTTCCCCACGGAAATCTTCGATCAGCTTCGGAATCCGTTCCGGATGTACCTTCGCTTTTTCATACATGATAAATGTGTAAACCTCTCCCTTTTGTTCGACAGCCGTTACATACAACTGATGTGCCTGTGCTTTCAATGCGGCAACTTCCAGAAGTTTCTCCACCTTCTTCGGAATATCTCCAAACCGGTCTGTCAGTTCTTCTGCCATATCTTCCATTTCTTCCCGGCTCTCAATTGCAGCGATTCGTTTATAGACATCCAGTTTCTGGTATTCATTCGGAATATAAGATGCCGGAATAAATGCATCCACATTCAGATCCATCGTAGTTGTGAAGGTCTCCTCTTCTTCCATCTCACCTTTCAGATGCTTCACCGCTTCGTTCAACATCTTACAGTAAAGGTCATATCCGACCGCCTCCATATGACCATGCTGCTCCGCACCCAGAAGATTTCCCGCTCCACGGATTTCCAGGTCACGCATCGCAATCTTGAATCCTGAGCCAAGGTCCGTGAATTCACGGATAGCAGCCAGCCTCTTTTCTGCCACTTCTCTTAACATCTTATCTCTCCGGTAGAGAAGGAATGCATATGCCATGCGGTTGGAACGTCCGACACGTCCGCGCAGCTGGTAAAGCTGTGAAAGTCCAAGCTGGTCTGCATCATGAATGATCATCGTATTTGCATTTGAGATATCCAGTCCGGTCTCTATGATCGTTGTGGATACCAACACATCGATCTCTCCGTTGATAAAGTCGTACATGATCCTCTCCAGTTCATGCTCCCGCATCTGTCCGTGCGCATAGGCAACCGACAGATCCGGTACCAGCTTCTGCACATGTCCTGCTACCTCATCGATATCTTCCACACGGTTATAGACATAGTATACCTGCCCTGTCTTGCGCATTCCCGTTCGATTGCTTCACGTACCATCTCGTCATTATATTCCATAACATATGTTTGGATCGGCATACGGTCATTCGGTGCTTCCTCCAATACACTCATATCGCGAATACCGATCAGGCTCATATGAAGTGTTCTCGGGATCGGAGTCGCTGTAAGTGTCAATACATCTATATTTTCCTTCAATTTCTTGATTTTTTCTTTGTGCTGAACACCGAACCGCTGTTCTTCATCGATGATCAGAAGCCCCAGATCTTTGAATTTCAAGTCTTCACTCAGTACCGATGTGTTCCGATAATGATATCTACCAGTCCCTTTTTCGCATCCTCGATCGTCTTTTTCTGCTGTGCCGGTGTACGGAATCTGCACATCAGGTCAATCCGCACCGGGAACTCTTTCATACGCTGTACGAATGTCCGGTAATGCTGCTGTGCAAGAATCGTTGTCGGAACCAGATAGACTACCTGCTTACTCTCCTGTACAGCTTTGAATGCCGCACGGATTGCAACCTCCGTCTTACCAAATCCAACATCCCCACAGATCAGACGATCCATGATCTTATGACTTTCCATATCTTTTTTACAGCCTCGATCGCCATCATCTGATCTTCCGTCTCTTCAAACGGAAACATCTCTTCAAATTCTCTCTGCCATACTGTATCTTCTCCATAGACATAACCATCCTGCTCCTGTCTTGCCGCATACAGCTTCACCAGATCTCTTGCAATCTCTTTTACGGCACCGCGCACCCTGGTCTTGGTCCGATTCCACTCCTGGGTTCCCAGTTTATTCAGCTTTGGTTTCTTTGCATCGGCACTGGCGTATTTCTGTATCAGATCCAGCTGTGTTGCCGGAATATAAAGATTTCCGCCCTGTGCATACGAGATTTTCATATAATCTTTTGAAATCTTGTCTACAACAATCTTTTCAATTCCCTGATAGATGCCTACGCCGTGATTCTCATGAACAACATAATCTCCCGGCTTCAGTTCCGAAAAGCTCTGGATCTTGCGTCCTTCATAAGTCTTTCTCTTTTTCTTCTTTTTTCTTTTTCCGAAAATATCTGACTCTGCGATCACAGTGAATTTAAGCATTGGATATTCATACCCTTCCGCAATGTATCCATATGCCGTCATAATTTCTCCCGGCTTTACTTCGCGCTCCAATTCTTCACCGTAATAACTGCTTAGATTATAATCTCTTAAATCTTCCGCCAGCCTCTTTGCACGGGTTCTCGATCCTGACAGCAGGACTACCCTGTATCCGTTTCTTTTCAGCCTCTTAAGATCCTGTGTCAGCATCTCAAAACTGTTATTGTACGGATTCACACTCTTAGCCTGGATTTCATAAGATTCTCTTACTTCCAATCCCCTGCACTTCATCTCTAACGCAAAAAAGCCGATACTGCTGTAAGTATTGATCTTCTTCAGGATATCTGCAACCGGAAATATCTTTGCCTCTTCTTCTTCCAGTTCATACCCGTTCTCCAGACGCTTTTTCTGCGCTTCCATAAACTCTTCTTCAATATTCTGTCCGCGCTCCACAAGACGCACCGGTTCATCCAGAAAAAGAATGGTATCTTCTTTCGAAAAATAATCCAGGAACGATACTCCCTTCTCTTCTCCCTGCGGAAATTCCACCGCCGGATAGATGGTAATTTCTGTCATATTCTCAATGGACCGCTGACTCTCCACGTCAAAAGTCCGGATAGAATCCACCTCATCTCCCCAAAATTCAATCCTTACCGGAAACTCCTCCGTCAGTGGATAGATATCCAGTATTCCTCCCCGCACTGCAAACTGCCCCGGGCCTTCTACCTGTACTTCCCTGTCATACCCTACATCAGAAAGTCTCTCTGCCATCTCGTCCAGTTTAAGGACACTGTCGTTTTGTATCTTCAGTACTTTTTCTTCAATACTCTCTTTTGGTGCGAGGTGATCCATGAACCGTCCAGACTTGTCACAATCGTCACAGGTGTTCCGGAAAGCACTGCCTGGATTCCTTCCATTCTCTGCTTCACCAGCTCTTTACTACGGATATCTGCTTTATAGAACAGAAAATCCTTTGCCGGATACAGATAAGTATTGTTGTCCAGGAATCGGTATTCTTCATATATCTGTTTTGCTTTTGTCTCACTGGAACAGGCGATGACCTTGTATTTACAGCCATCGCCAATTGCATACATCATATGAGATTTCTGGGAATTCACACATCCGCATACACGGATCATTCCTGCATCTTTTTTCTTATTTTTACAGAGTTCTTCAAACTCTGCAAGTTCTTTTAACGGTCCGATTAAGCCCTGCATCTTTTTATGCCTCCTTAGGCTTTACTTTCCTGTTATACTGGTTCATGCAGCCTCGATCTCTCCATTTAAAATCATTCCCACCGCATGGTCTGCGCGGTCATATCCCTCTTCCATCAATTCACGGTCTTCTTTCGAAAAATGTCCCAGTACATAATCCGCCAGGTCGTATTTCTTTGGCTTCTCCCCAACACCGATCTTGATTCTCGGAAACACATCGCTTCCAAGGTTGGCAATAATATTTTTTATTCCATTATGCCCTCCAGCGCTCCCTTTCTTACGGATTCTCAACTGCCCTACATCCAGACTGATATCATCATAGATCACAAGAAGTTCGTGTTCTTCATCAATCTTATAATAATTGACCAGTTCTCTTAAGCTTTCCCCGCTCAGATTCATATACGTCTGCGGTTTTACCAGAAGCACCTTCTGTCCCCCGATCATTCCTTTGCCGATCAGTGCTCTTCCTTTTCTTCCGTCTACAGAAATATTATATCTGTCTGCCAACATATCTATGACATCAAACCCTACATTGTGTCTGGTTCCTTCATACTGAAGTGTAGGATTTCCAAGTCCTGCAATAATAAACATAATTTTTCACCTTCCATTTCTTTTATCATTCTACAAGAACCTTTTCCATTTGTCACGGAAAAATTAAACGAATAATTCTTCCACATTTTTCATACATTATAGAAAATGAAACAATCTTTGAAACCAATTACCAGGAGGTCTCACTATGAGTTCCAAAACAAAAATTGTTGTACTTCACATGAAAGAAATCATCTATACCGTTATTTTCGCAGTATTGGCCATTATTCTGATCCTGCTTTTGATATTCATGTTCCGTCCGGAACACCGCTCCGCCTCAAAAGATAACCAGATCTATACTCCGGGAATCTACACCTCAGATATCACTCTGAACAATACTGCGCTGGAAGTTGAGGTGACTGTAGATGAATCCCATATCAATTCCATCCGTTTCACCAATCTGAACGAATCTATCACAACCATGTATCCGTTCATCGAACCTGCGATCGAAGATATTGCCGAACAGGTCTACAAAAAACAGTCACTTGACAATATCCAGTATTCATCTGACACTCCTTACACTTCCCAGCTGATTGTCCAGGCCATTGAAACTGCATTGAAAAAAGCCGGAACTACAAAGTAGTTGCGGCTTTTTCTTACATCTGACAGTGGCCTGTGCGATGCCACCCGGCAGGTACTTTCGTCTTTTGCTTTTATCCTTCAACGATAAGATAACGACCATCCGATAGCGCAAATACTTCTGATGCATCTTCAATCTCTTCGTCAGACATTCCACTGACATCCATTCCTTCCTGATCAAGGAATTCCCTGACTTCTCCGATATTATCTACGATAGAAGCCATACAGTCCTCCAGAAAAGCCTCTGCCTCTTCCAAAGTCTCTGCAACCGGTTCATCAAACAGCTGTCCCTGATTCAAAATAAACGTCTGCAGACATTCTTCATCATACTCGTACATACATCTCAACCTCCCTTATCGTAATATTACACAAACTGCAACAGTTCATCCGGTCTGTCGATCAGATCATCTGCTCCCGCAGTTTCTAACGTTTTTCTGTCCCGGAATCCCCACAACACGCCTATCGTCTTAAGGCCTGCATTCCTTCCGGTTGCCGCATCAACTTCTGAATCTCCGATATACAGGCATTCTTCTTTTGATACGTGCATCTGTTCCATAAGATACCATACTCCGTCCGGTTCCGGTTTTCTTCGGATACCTTCTTTCTGTCCCTGTGCATAATCAAACAATTCTTCTCCAAAGATTGCTTTCACAACTTTTACTGTCTGACGGTCCGGCTTATTGGAAAGGACTGCCAGGTGAATTCCTTTATCTTTCAATGCTTTCAACATCTCCGGGATTCCTTCATAAGGTGTTACATGATATGTACAATTCTGGTCAAATATACGTCCGTATATTTCCATCCCCTCTTCAATTCTTGAAGCATCTGTGTCTCCGGCTGCTTTCAGTGACTTTTCCATTAATACCCTGGCTCCATTCCCGACAAACAACCTGCACTGATCTTTTGTGATCTTGGAAAGTCCCATCTCCTCAAGTGTCAGATTTACGGAATATGTCATAGATTCCAATGTATTTGTTAATGTTCCATCCAGATCAAATATACAAGCTTTCATTATACAAATTCCTCCTGCAAATATCATAGTATGAGACCGTCAAAAATGCAATACCAAAAATGCGCCAGCCCTTAGATAAGGTACTGGCGCATAGTTTTCAACGCATTCTTTTCCAGCCTGCTGACCTGGGCCTGGGATATCCGTATCTCCTTTGCAACTTCCATCTGCGTTCTCCCCTGAAAGAACCGAAGCTTGATAATATAACGTTCCCGTTCATCAAGATGCTTCATTGCTTCCTCCAGTGACAGATCTTCCACCCATTTTTCTTCTTTATTCGTCTGATCACTCAATTGATCCATCACATACAATGCATCTCCACCATCATTATAGACCGGTTCCTGCAGACTCATCGGTATCTGGATTGCATCCAAAGCAAACATAATATCCTCTTTGGAGATGCCAATTTCTGTCGCAATTTCCTGCACCGTCGGTTCTTTCTGGTTCTTCTTTCTGTAACTTTCCCTTGCATAGATTGCTTTATATGCCGTATCTCTGAGTGACCGGCTGACACGAATGGAATTGTTATCTCTCATGTACCTTCTGATCTCTCCAATGATCATTGGTACTGCATAGGTGGAAAATTTTACCTCTAATTCTGTGTTAAAATTATTAACCGCCTTAATCAGTCCGATACACCCAATCTGGAACAGATCATCCGGGTTCTCCCCGCTTGCCCCAAATCGTCTTATCACGCTCAGGACAAGTCGTAAATTTCCTTTAATGTACTCTTCTTTCGCTTCCCGGTCTCCTTCTTTGATACGTACAAACAAAGCTTCCTTCTCCTCTTCATTCAGGATAGGAAGCTTTGCCGTATTCACACCACATATTTCTACCTTTCCCTGTGCCATTACAGACCTCCTGTCAGAATCTCATCCATCAGTTTCTATTAAGATGATGCTCCTTATCGCACAGGCTTATGCGGTTTCTTATCAAATAAAAAAAATTTTACTCCTTGACATCTGGCAGATTCCGCGTTATCTATCCCACTTATCTGCCAGATTCTGGATCTGGGTCTCGAACTTGGCCATATCTTTATTCGCCAGGCCTTCATTCTTATACACAACGTTCAGCAAACGCTTTGCAGCTGCCACCAGACGATTAAATGCGGATGCACTCTTAAGCTTACTCGGTTTCTCATCTGATTTTTTCGGAATCTTCTGTCCGATCGTTATAATCTCATTTGCTGCGAGATCTACCGTTCCACCTGAATATGGTGCGAATGCCGGACAACCGAATGTATCTTCTACCAATTTTGCAAATGATCTGTCACTGTATCTTCCCCATGCACAACCATTACGCGGTCCGGTATTTTTTCAAATCCCCGGATCCAGTCCAAAAGACCATTCATATCTGCATGTCCGCTGATTCCTTTCAATACCTCGATCCTGGCATTGACCGTGATATTCTCTCCAAACAGCTTTACACTCTCTGCACCCTCAATCAGTTTTCTTCCAAGCGTTCCGACTGCCTGATATCCCACAAAACAGATCGTGCATTCCGGACGCCACAGATTGTGCTTCAAATGATGCCGGATCCGTCCTGCTTCGCACATACCGGATGCAGACAGGATAACTTTCGGTTTTGTATCAAAGTTGATCTGTCTGGACTCATCACTGGTAATCGTCGTCTTCAGCCCCCGGAACAGCAGAGGATTGATCCCCTGATTTACCAATTCCATTGCTTCCTCATCAAAACATCCTTTGACATTTTTATTAAACACATTCGTAGCTTCGATTGCAAGCGGACTGTCCACATATACTTCAAATCCCGGAAATTCCGAAGCAGATTCTTTTCTTTGATCTCACGGATAAAGTACAAAATCTCCTGCGTACGTCCAACCGCAAAAGAAGGAATCACCACATTGCCGCCTTTTTGGAATGTCTCTCTCAAAATCCTTGTAAACTCTCCCACATAATCTGGAATATCCTCACCATGTGTACGGTCTCCGTATGTAGATTCGATCACCAGATAGTCTGCCTCTTTTACTAACTGGGGATCTTTAATGATCGGCTGATTGACATTTCCCACATCTCCGGAAAATACAACCTTCTTTGAGACATCTCCTTCGGTTATCCATACTTCAATGCTTGCCGATCCAAGCAGATGCCCCACATCATTGAATCTTACTTCAATTCCGTCACACAACGTAATCTTCTGTCCGTAATCTACCGGTGCAGAAGCTTCGTTGCGGCATCTGCGTCTGCAACCGTATAAATCGGTTCGTATTCCGGTTCTCCGCTTCTTCTTGCCTTCCTGTTTCTCCATTCCGCTTCAAATTCCTGAATATGTGCGCTGTCACGAAGCATAATATCACAAAGATCTGCCGTTGCAAATGTGGTGATGATCTCCCCGGAAAATCCTTTTTTCACCAGAAGCGGAATATTTCCGGAATGATCAATATGTGCATGTGTCAGAAGAATGTAATCTACATCTCCCGGTGCAACCGGAAGTTCCTGATTCTCGTAAAGATCCGGTCCCTGCTCCATTCCACAGTCAATCAAGATATTCTTTCCGCATGCTTCAAGAAGATGACAGCTTCCAGTCACTTCATGGGCTGCTCCAAAAAAACTAAGCCTCATATGACCAACCCCTTTTTCTTTTTATTGTAGCACATTTTCAGGAATACTTCACCATTTCCCGGCGCAATCTTTGCATAATCTTTTTCTCTAATCTGGATATGTAAGACTGGGAAATACCAAGCATATCTGCCACCTCTTTCTGTGTCTTTTCTTCTCCGTCGGCTGTCCCCAGACCGAACCTCATCCGGATGATCATCTGTTCCCTTCCTGACAGGCGGCTGATTGCTTTGATCAGTACTTTCTTCTCTGCATCATTTTCCAGATCCTTATAGACAGCATCTTCCTCTGTTCCCAAAATGTCCGACAACAGCAGTTCATTTCCATCCCAGTCGACGTTTAAAGGCTCATCAATCGACACTTCCATCTTGGTCTTACTATTTCTCCTCAGATACATCAGAATCTCATTTTCAATACATCTGGATGCATACGTTGCAAGTTTGATATTCTTATCTGGATCAAACGTATTAATTGCTTTTATCAACCCAATTGTACCTATAGAAATCAAATCCTCAACTCCTACTCCGGTATTATCAAATTTCTTTGCAATATACACAACCAGACGAAGATTGTGTTCAATCAGCATTTTTCTTGCCTGTTCATCATTCTCTGTCCCCAGTCCCCGTATTGCTTTTCTTTCTTCCTCTGTTTCCAATGGTGCCGGAAGAATATCTGATCCTCCTATATAATGAATGTCTTTTTTGTCCGAAAAAAGAGAAGACCGGAAATCCGGAATAACTTTCAATTTAAACTGATGTGGAACTGCCACTTTTATCACCATTTTTCTTTCCTCCTGTCAATATATCTGGATTGATAATCATCTGATAATTTTCTGAACCTAATTCTTCTTCACTTACTGCCACTAATGGATGTTCCACATTTATCTTGTTTCCATCCCGTATGATCTGCATCTTATCCAGCCGGAACGCCGGCATCACACCCTCTTTTTTCCCGATGGAATGATAAGAAATATATCTGAATCGTTCCGGTTTCTTTTCCTCTGTCAGTCTTCTTACAGATGCTCTGTCTATAATACTGACAGGATCATTACTGATCGTATCACTCAATGTATTCCCTGTATCTATCAGTCCTCTCAGTCTGTCATTTTTTTCTCCAAAAAACACTTCGACTTCACAGTAACGATTTCCTTTCTCTGAAAAGAATAAAATGATTTTCCAGATTACCGACACGAGGTAGTAACTGATTACAGCCAGTAAAAAGAACATACTTCCCCGCCTTATATACTGTTGAACGAACTGGAACACACCTCCCAGCAGAAATGACTCTATATACAAGAGCACCCATCCTCTGAACAATTCCCGGCCCCATTTTATTCCAAGGCCGGCCTTCATCATTACTACATTAATGACTCCATGAAATACTACAAATCTTAATACCGGTGTTTTCCTGAATATGACAATTGCAATACATGTCATCGCGGCTCCAGTTGCTGCTCCTGCAAAAACCCTTCCATACCCCGCCGGACAGGCAAGTAATTTCTTCAGAAGGATCAAAAGAATCGCATCCATTGTAAAATTCACCATAAAAAACACATCTACATATAATTCATAGTACACATCAGGCCTTCTTTCTCTTTCCGTGCACAGAAATAAATTTGTTGTTTTAAACAAGTAACATTATATAAATTTTTTTCAAAAGGATTTTGTCAGATACTGTATGTGATTCCGTTTTTCGTTCGACAGCTCTCGTAACCCTGCGAACATATTAGTAAAACTAAGATACACAAAAAAAGACCGTATACAAGTCAGCTCACGCCAACCTGTGTACGATCTTTCTTATAGTAATGTATGTAAGAGAAACTGCCTGCGGCATATTCTCTGTATTCTAAGTAGTACTATTCTTTATATGATTATTTTTTAAAGAAATCAGGAATTTTAATTGACTGTTCTTTCACCTTGCTTGTAGGTGTTCTAGGTGTATCCAGTGTAGGAGTGGTTCCACCCATTGGACGTCTTGTTGCAGTTCCCGTTGTCTCTCTCTGTGTTGTTGTTCCGAAATCAAGTCTCGGTGATACCGGACGTTCTGCCTGCGGTGTACGTACTGCCTGCTGCTGTCCATACATTGCACTGCTCTGACGTACTGGTCTCTCATATGCAGATGCATGTCCTTGCTGACCATGTGGCATCGCAGATGTTCTTCCTTGATTTTCCAGTCTTGATTTTAATTTTGAAGCACTTCCGCCAACATTATGAAGTCCTGTAGCAATTACAGTAATTGTAGCTTCGTCTGCTCTGGAATCATCATACATTGCACCAAAAATGATGTTCGCATCTTCTCCGGCAAGTTCTTGTACATATTCTGCTGCATCGGATGCATCCATAAGTGTGATATCACCAGATACATTGATGATGACATGAGATGCTCCGGCAATAGTTGTCTCCAGAAGCGGACTGGCAACAGCCTGTTTTACAGCTTCCAGTGCTTTATCATCACCACGTCCCTGACCGATACCAATGTGGGCAATTCCCTTATCTGTCATAACTGTCTGTACATCTGCGAAGTCAAGGTTAATCAGTGAAGGTACATTGATCAGGTCTGTGATTCCCTGAATACCCTGCTGTAACACTTCGTCAGCTTTCTTCAAAGCTTCCGGCATTGTTGTACGTCTGTCTACAACTTCCAGCAGCTTATCATTCGGGATTACGATCAGTGTATCTACACTTTCTTTTAATTTTTCAATTCCTGCAAGGGCATTATTCATACGTGTCTTTGACTCAAAACGGAAAGGCTTTGTTACAACACCAACTGTTAATGCTCCCTGTTCTTTTGCAATGCGGGCAACAACCGGTGTAGCACCTGTTCCTGTTCCGCCGCCCATACCACAAGTTACAAATACCATGTCAGCACCTTTCAGTGCTGCTGATACTTCTTCTGCACTTTCTTCTGCAGCTTTCTCACCAATCTCTGGTCTTGCACCAGCTCCCAGACCTTTTGTGATCTTATCACCGATCTGCATCAATGTCGGAGCTTTACACAGCTGAAGTGCCTGTTTATCTGTATTGATCGCTATAAATTCAACACCGGCAATCTGCTCATCAATCATTCGGTTTACTGCGTTATTACCGCCTCCACCGACTCCAACAACAATTATTTTTGCCGCTGCTTCTGATTCATTTGTTTTAATTTCTAGCAAGGGTTTCTCCTCCTTTGTTATCCTTATTATATATTATACATCCCATTGATAGAGCAAGTGAGATGAACTCAGTTTGCTATATATAGTATATAATATAGACTTTCGTGTAAAATATCAATAGAATTTCTCTAATTTTTCTAATTTTCTTGTGAAATTTCTTTCATCTCAAAAGTAATCGTAGTGTTATTCTCTGAATAGGTCTCCAAATGCAGGATTCCCTCTTTATCACCAAGCTTTTTTAAGATCGGCTTGATCTGAGCAATCTGTTCACCAGATACCTGGCTTCCCAGACAGGCACTTACATTTCCAAATTTCATATAGATCTGCTGCTGTTTTACCGTCACATTTTCCGGATATATCCCATATTTCTGACTTTCTGCACATGCTTCCAGTATTTCATTAAATTTTGTCTGATTTGATGTTCGGATCTGCTTATACAGTTTGCCTGATTTTATCTTCACTCCCTCTACAACCGGTATCTGCGCATCTTTTACTGAAGATTGTTTTACCACAAGTCCACTCTGATCAAAATAACTATAGGTTGTTCCGGTTTTCACGCACCCGGTAATTGCCTTTTCTTTTACCGTAATCTGCAGTGTCCACGGATTTTTCATTCTGACTTTTAAAGAATCCAGACATTTCGGTACGGTTCCTTTTCCCATAGAATATTTTGCAACTACATATAAAGAATTATCCGACAGCTTATCATTCTGTACGCAATTCACAATCTCCTGACTGTCACAGTACTCATTTCCGCTTACTTCTATTTCTTGAATATAGAACAGCAAAATACCTCCGATAATGATGATTGCTGCTGCCAGCAGCAGAACAATCACTGCATATACATGATGCTTTTTTCCATTCTTCTTGTTCCCTTGTTTTTTCTTTGGCCTCTGGTTTCCCATATATGATTCAAACTTCCTTTCATCCACATGTATATTATTTTACCAAACATGACACATTCAACACAAGCCCCATTTCAAAAAGCAGGAACATAACCGAAGTTCCTCCATAACTGATGAATGGCAATGTAATTCCCGTATTCGGTATGGTATTTGTCACAACCGCAATATTAAGAATTACCTGTATCATCATGTGTGCCATTGCGCCGGATGCGATCAAAGCTCCCTCCAGATCGGGTGCATGAGATGCAATAATAAAAAAGCGCCATATCAGGATGAAAAATAATAACATTACAAATACTGCCCCGATCAATCCCATTTCCTCACAGATAATAGAAAATATCATATCATTCTGCGCTTCCGGTACAAATCCGAGTTTCTGGATACTGCTTCCAAGTCCCCTGCCAAACAATCCTCCTGATCCGATTGCATACAGCCCCTGAAGTGTCTGATAGCCTTTCTCATATTTTTCCGGATGCTGCCAGATCTGCAGCCGTTCAAGCCGGTAACTTTCCATAGCAAGAAATATCCCCATAAATGCACACCCCAGACACACCATCCACGCAAATTGCCCATACTTCGGACTTGCGACAAATACCAGGATGACTGCTATTCCCAGAATAATAACCGCTGTGCTCAAATTGCTCGCCCCAACCAGACCTACAATTGGCAGCACACTGATAACAATCTTGCAGACTGTTGAAAATTTCCACATTTTTTCTGCATTTCTTAGTATGATATATGTCAGGAACAGAATCACCGCAACCTTTGCAAATTCCGATGGCTGAAAAAGAAAATGGTCCAAAAGACAACCATCTTTTGGACCCATTGTATTCTTCTCCGAACAACATTACCAGTACTCCGAGCAAAATAGATAACAGATATCCCGGAACTGCCCACTTTTTCCAGATATGATAGTCTATATTCGCTATACACCACATACCCATAATCCCGAGAAGCGTTGCAAATACCTGTTTTTTCAGATAATAAAACGTATCCTGGAATTTTATCTCTCCATTATATGCACTTGTGCTGTAGAGAATCACAAGACCAGTTACGATAATGATTGCCAGTACTAATATCAGAACTCTGTCACATTTTTTCTGTTCCGTTTGTTCTGACTGCCACGAATACTTCAACTCGTTCACTCCTTATAAGGAATTTACAATCTCTTTGAACTTCTCTCCGCGTACTTCGTAACTTGGGAACATATCCCAGCTTGCACATGCCGGTGAAAGCAGAACCGCTTCTCCCTCTTTTGCAATCTTCGCTGCCGTGAGCACTGCTTCTTCAAATGAATCTACAAACATATAATCAGTAAATCCGCACTTTTCAGCGTCAGCAGCAATTTTTTCTCTGGTATCCCCAAGAAGAATCAGTTTTTTTACTTTTCCGTCAAAACTTTCTATCCACTCTGTATATTCAGAGCCTTTATCATATCCGCCGCCGATCAGAACAGTCGGACGCTTCATTGCCTGGATTCCTTTGATCGCAGCATCCGGATTGGTTCCTTTTGAATCGTTATAATATGTAACTCCATTCTTCTCTGTTACATATTCAATACGATGCTCCACACCCCCAAACGCTTTCACACTTCACGGATCACTCCTACAGGAACTCCGTAAACTGCTGCCATCGCACATGCCGCCATAACATTCTCGTGATTATGTGTTCCAAGAATCTGCAGTTCATCTACATGGCAGATCGTCTCTTTTACACCTTCATAATTGTAGATGATATTTCCCTCTTCCAGATATATTCCCTCTTCCAGTTTACGCTGACTGCTGAAATATAGAACTCTGGCTTTTACTTCATTGCCAAATTCCCTTGTCAGTTTGTCTTCATAATTCAGGATACAGTAGTCTTCTTCTGTCTGATTCTTTGCAATATTCTTCTTTGCATTCACATACGCTTCCATCGTATGATGCCGGTTCAGATGATCCGGTGTAAAATTAAGAATTGCACTGACCCTCGGACGGAATTCAACAATACTTTCCAACTGGAAACTGCTCATCTCCGCAACCGTAATCGAATTCTCTGTCATATCTTCTACTGCAGTTGTGTACGGTGTTCCAATGTTTCCAACAACAAATACATCATCCTGATAATTCTTCATAATCTCACCAAGAAGTGTAGTTGTAGTCGTCTTGCCGTTCGTTCCTGTAATAGCAAGAACATCGCCTTTTCCAAACTGATAAGCAAGCTCCACCTCTCCGATAACCGTAATTCCCTGCTTACGCATCTTTTCGATCACCGGAAGGTCTGTCGGAACTCCCGGACTTAATACAGTCATATCAAGTTCTGCAAGGATTTCTTCAGGAAACTCACCGATTATGATCTTTGCATTGCTGTCTGCACCGGACTGCTGTCTTACTTTTTCTTCCATAAGCTGCTTATTTCCATCATACAGTACGACTTCCGCTCCCTGTCTTTCCAGAATCTTTCCAGCTCCGATTCCACTGATCCCAAGACCAAATACAAGTACTTTTTTTCCTTTTACTTCCATGTTATCCTCCTACATAGCCATCAGTGCGATCAGGCATAAAATTGCTGTGATAATCGAAAATACTGCAACAACTCTTGTCTCTGACCATCCGCACAGTTCAAAATGATGATGTATCGGCGCCATCTTAAAGATTCTTTTACCGCCGGTCTTTTTTAAAATATGTTACCTGGATCATAACGGATAATACTTCTACCAGATAGATAAATCCAACAATGATGATGAAAATCGGCATCTGGAGCATGTATGCTGCGGATGCTACAAATCCTCCCAGCGCCAGGAACCCGTATCCCCCATAAACACACTTGCCGGATATACATTAAACAGCAGAAATCCAAGGAGTGCTCCCACCACCGCACAGGTAATCGGCTCAATTCCGCTTTTTGTTCCAATTGCGACAACCGTAAAGAATGTTGCAACCAAAACCGTAACACTGGATGCCAGGCCGTCCAGTCCATCTGTAAAATTCACACCATTTACGGTTCCGATCACTACAAAGAACATCAATGGAATTGCCAGCCATCCAATGTTCAGATATCTTCCCCCACTAAAAGGAATCAGCATTGTAAGTGGAACCCCTGCAAATTTCACCATATAAAATGCAAAGATTGCTGTTACCACGATCTGAAGTGCCATCTTCTGCTTTGGATATAATCCGTCCGAACGTTTCATTACAACTTTCAGATAATCATCCAAAAATCCGATCAGACCAAATCCAAGTGTCAAAAACAGGATCGGAATGATCTTCGGATAACGTCCGATATAAATAACGGAAGTGATCACAACCGCCAACAGGATCATTACGCCTCCCATCGTCGGAGTTCCTGCTTTCTTCAAATGAGACTGCACTCCATCTTCTCTCTCCGTCTGATCCATCTTAAGTCTTCTGAGTACAGGTATCACAAGAGGACCAAGAATCACACTTAACACAAATGAAATCAATACCGGAATAAACACCTTATAATCCATAATCCACCTCTTTAATTCTTTTGTTATTCAGTTAATCTCTAACTTTACCTAGTATACTGCATTTCCAATTGTTTTTCAATGCCAAGATAAGGCAATATATTTCGAAAATATTACCGATTACCGGAGCTGCGATCGTACCTCCGTAATAGATTCCCTGCGGATCATAGATCACACACATTCCCAGGATCTCCGGATCATCTGCCGGGGCAAATCCCACAAAAGAAGATATGTACTTGTTCGCACTTCTCGGTAATGTCTGGGAGGTCGCCGTCTTGCCTCCGATTCTGTATCCTTCCACATACGCATTCTTTCCGGATCCTTCAGAAACGACACTTTCCAGAAGTATCCTCATAGTCTCAGATGTCTTTTCCGAAACAATATGCTTTTTTTCACTATAGTGAAATTCTTTCGTTACTTTCCCGTCTTCATTCAGGATCTCCGTTCCAAAGTGCGGCGTCACTCTCTTTCCCCCATTGATCAGTGCACTTACTGTCGCTGCAAGCTGGATTGGTGTAATCTGGAACGACTGTCCAAAACTGATCGTAGCCAGTTCTACCTGTCCGATATTTTCCTTTTTATGCATGATCGTCCCTGCTTCTCCCGGGATATCTACCCCCGTCAGATTCATCAGACCAAACTTATGAAAATAATCGCAAAATCTATCGACTCCGATACGAAGTCCCAGTTCTATAAATACCGGATTGCATGAATTCTGTATGCCCTGCACAAAGTTCTCCGTACCATGCCCTCCCACCTTATGACAGCGTATTCTGCGGTCTTCTACCATTTTATATCCGGGACATTGAAACTGATCTGTAAGACGGACTACCCCTTCTTCCAGACCTGCAGATGCTGTAATGATCTTAAATGTGCTCCCCGGCTCATAGGTATCGTTGATACATCCGTTTCTCCACATCTGATTCAGAGCATCCTGCTTCTGCTCATCCGTCATATTTTCATCCGACTCTTCTTCCGTATTCAGCTCAAACGGCCGGTTCAGATTGAATTCCGGAACGTTTACCATCGCATATATTTCCCCGTTCTGAGGATTCATAAGAAGAATTGCCGTTTTTTCCGCCTGCTTTTCCTGCCGCACTTTTTCCGCCATCTGCATAGCATACTTCTGCATATTATAATCCAGACTGATCTTTAATGTATTCCCTGCCACTGGCTCTTTTCTGTCTTCTGCGACACCATCCAGTTCGATTCCTCTTGCATCTGTTGTTGTCAGGATCTTACCGTCAACACCTTTCAGATATTTATCATATTTTACCTCAAGTCCGATGATTCCCTGATTGTCAGCTCCGGTAAACCCCAATACTTTAGAGGCAAGCGCATCATATGGATAAAATCTTTTAAAATCTTCATCTACTTTTACTCCTGCCATCCCCAGATTTCGGATCTTATCTCCCGTTTTTTTATCCACATTTGATTTTATCCTTTCTATGGATGATATCTTTTCCACACGTTTGCGCACCTCACTGCTATTCATTTCAAGAAGTTCCGATAAGTTATCAATGACTGTTTCCGCTTCCCTGATCTGACTATGGATCACAGAAATTGTACATACCGTCCGGTTTGTTGCCAAAACTTTCCCATTCCTGTCAAGGATTTCTCCTCTCGCAGCCTTAATGTCACGTTCCCTCTCATGCAGATCTTCCGCTTTTTTCTGATAATATTCTGCATCAAATACCATAAGATAGGTCAGTCTTCCGATCAAAACAAATATCATCGCAAAGGCTCCGGCGAATACCACCAGTATTTTTCTTTTATGAAATGTTTTGTTTTTCATAATAAAAAATCCTCATAGAAGTTTTTCTTATAATTTATGAAAACTTCTATGAGGTTATGAATTCCATATACTTTTACAGCTATTCCTGTGCTGTCTGTGTTGTTGTCTCTTCTGCGGATGTTTCTATAGTATCAGACGCACCGTCTTTTTTCTCTATTCCAAGATAAGGAAATATATCTGTCATGATCTGTGATGCAAGCTGTGTTGCATAACCACTGTTTGCCTGAACAGCCGAGTTTGGCTCATCAATGACAACATACACCATAACCTGTGGATTTTCCTGTGGTGCATATCCGATGAAAGAAACAAGATATTTTCCATTTCCACGAGGCAGCTTCTCGGCTGTACCGGTCTTACCTCCGACAGCATACCCCTCTACCGCCGCACTCGCACCGGTTCCTTCCTCAACAACTCCCAGCATATAATCCTTAATGATATCACTGGTCTCTTTTGAAATTGTTTTCTTAACCAGCACCGGATCTTTGTTCTCTGTAACATTTCCATTTTCATCCTGAATCTGCTTTACAACATGCGGCTCATAATAATTGCCTCCATTGAGCAGCGAACAGAAAGATGCAGCCATCTGAGTCATTGTAACATTAAAATTCTGCCCAAATGCATTTGTCGCCAGACTGGCCGGATCCATAGTCGCCGGTGTATACAACAGTCCGCTCGTCTCTCCCTCTCCCGGAAGATCGATTCCTGTATATTCTCCGAACCCAAACAATCTTTGATACCTGCAGAATTCTTCTGTTCCGATACTTGCACCGATCTGCATCAGTGCAACGTTGCACGAATTCTCCAAAGCCTGTTTCAACGTCTCCGGCCCGTGTCCTGATCTGTTACTACAGTGAATGTCATGATCTCCCACGTGCAATACACCGCCGCAGACATAATTCTCATTTCCTGTAAGATCTCCAAGTTCAAGACCTGCCGATATGGTAAATGGTTTGAATGTCGATCCCGGTTCATACGTATTGCTGACACAATAATTATTCCAAAGATCATTCAGTATATTCAGCTTTTCTTTATCCGTCATCTTTTTCAGCTGTGCTTTTGTATAATACTTTGTCAGATCTCTTGGATGATTCAGATCATAATTCGGATACGAAGCTTCTGCAAGAATCTCTCCATTCTGAGGATTCATCACGATCACTCCGGTATTCTTACTTCCTTCTCCCTCTGTCTCTTCATCCTTGTGTTCTTCGTTAAATGCAAGTATATGCTGTTCTACAATACTCTGCACCTGAAGATCAATTGTTGATACAACAGTGCTTCCATTATCCGGTTCCTTCACAGTTCTTTCAAATCCAGAACTTTCATCCAGATACCCATACTCCCTGCCATCTGTTCCATTCAGAATGGAATTATATGATGCCTCTATTCCATTACTTCCTACATTTCCATTCGTTGTAAATCCGATTACATCACTTGCCAGTGTTTTATACGGATATTGCCTTGTATAATCTTCCTCCAGCCATACGCCCTGCACATTAGGATTATGCTTCGTATCTGCTGTAATCTTCTCAAATTCCTGAGCCTTTGCATAGCTGACTCCTTTTTTCAGGACAATATACCGGCTGTTCGGATTCTTCTTCACCTGAGTACGGATTGCTTTCTTCTTCAAACTGAAGCACTCTGCCAATACTTTTACTGTCGGATTCATATACTTTTTGTTACTTGTTATCACTTTGGCATCGACTACAACATTATATACTCTCTCACTTGTCGCAAGTTTCGTACCGTTACGGTCTACGATATCTCCACGTTTAAATGGAATCGTACGGTTATTATACTGTTGTTGATCCAGCACGACTTTGGTATATTTTTCTCCTTTCGAAGCATTGATATAAGTAATCCACCCTATCAAGAAAACAAAAGCTAGTATGATTACTCCAAAGAGCATTACTAGCTTTCTCTGCATAAGGCCTGAAATTTTTTTCTTAAAGAAATTTTTCTTCTTTCTTGCCATATTTCCACCTATTTCTTATTCTTGTCTGACTGAGCAAGTACACCATTTTCCGGAATATTTTCATACTGTTTTACATAGTCTGAAGCAGGATTATCATATTCCACGATCTGATCAGCCGCAGCATATGTCATGCCAAGTTGATTGATCGCTCTTTCCCGGATCTCGTCAAGATTGACAGAATCCACTACTGCGTTATATTTTGTCGTATTTTCCTCTTTCAGATCCGCCAGTTCTTCCTGTAATGCAGTGACATGTTTGGATCTTCGAGTCAGTTCCGACTGTAAGCGTACATAATTAACGCACAATAACAGCACAACAGTTGCTGCAACTGCGAGAAAAATCACATAAGCTGCATTCATATGCAGTGCACGATTTCTGTTCTTCTGCACCTGTCTGCTTACTTTCTTTTTTGGTTTTGCAGATGATTTTCTTCTTCGCGGTTCATATTCCGGCTTGGTAACTATATTACCATACATATAAGCCTGTCTGCTTCCATACTGCATGGAACGATATCCACCGGACTGGCGTCTATCGCTTGCATAAGATCTTCTTGCTGCCATCTACGCCACTCCTTTCTATCTGATCACATATCATTCTTCATTAAGAACGCTCAAATATTCTGAGTTTCGCACTTTTAGAACGACTGTTATACTCTAATTCTTCTTCACTTGGAAGAATCGGCTTTCTGGTAACAACACGCCCTTTAGAAACATTGCCACATACACACACAGGAAAATCCGGAGGGCAGGTGCATGGATTCTCATTTTTCTTAAATGCACTCTTTACAATCCGGTCTTCCAGCGAATGGAATGTAATAATACACAATCTTCCACCCGGGTTTAGTATTTCAATCATGTCATCCAGAGAATTTTTCAATACTTCTAATTCTCTGTTCAGTTCAATCCGAATAGCCTGAAATGTTCTCTTTGCAGGATGTCCGGATTTTTTCTGATATTTCATTGGTATTGAAGCTCTGATAATCTCTGTCAGCTGCCCCGTTGTTTCAATCGGACTTTTCCCGCGTGCCGCCACGATATGTTTTGCAATATTTTTTGCAAACTTATCCTCCCCGTAGTCTCTGATCACGCGGTACAAATCCATCTCTGAGTAATCATTGACGATGTCTCTGGCAGTCATCTTCTGACGTCTGTCCATTCTCATATCCAGAGGTGCATCTTCGCGATAGGAAAATCCCCGATCTGCCGTATCTAACTGATAAGAAGATACGCCCAGATCAAGTACGATTCCATCGACTTGTCAATTCCCTGTTCTTGAAGCTTCGACTTCATATCACAATAATTGCTTCGGATTATTGTGACCTTCTCCCCGAAGTCTTTTAATCGGATGCCTGCAGCTTCGATTGCTGCTTCATCCTGGTCTATTCCTATAATACTCCCTTTTTCACCGAGACGCCTGCACACCTCGTATGCATGTCCGCCTCCACCAAGCGTTCCGTCTACATAGATACCATCCGGCTTGATGTTTAATCCTTCAATTGTCTCATTCAGTAATACTGATTTGTGTTCGAATCCCATATCTTCTCCCTCTAGATACTGAATCCGTTTTCTTCCATATCAGATGCAATATCTTCAATGTTAAGTTCCACTTCAGCATTCTTTTCATCCCATCTTGCCTTATCCCAGATCTCGGCACGCTTCCCCATACCGATGAATACAACTTCTTTATCCAGATGTGCAAATGTACGCAGTACAGAAGGGATTAGAGTTCTGCCTTGCTTATCAAGGTCGCCGTCCGCTGCACTTCCCTGAAAGAAATATGCAAACGCACGTGCTTTTTTGTCAGTGGTGGTTGGCAATGCATTAAGTTTTTCTTCAAAAGTGTTCCATTCTGCTTCCGGATATACGTACAGACAATTCTCCATTCCTTTTGTAATGACGAAATGCTCCCCTAAATCGTCACGAAACTTGGCCGGAATGATCAGCCGCCCTTTGGCATCAATATTATGACTGTACTCTCCTTTCAGCATAGAATTCTCCTTTTCCCGGTGGTATCTTCTGAAGTTCTTCCGGTAAAATCAGTTATTCTTCCTTTCCGGCTTCATCCATTTTCATACCACTTTGTTCCACTTTTCACCACTTTCTACCACTTGAACCCATTGTAAACTACTTTTTTACTGTTTTCAAGCCTTTTAGGGAAATTAAGAGAATTTTAAGGCAAAAAAATAGTGAACAGGATTTTTCCTGTTCACTCGCATTTTTCTTTCTTTTTCTCTATTCGGCCGACGTTCCGTTATCTGACAAAGACTGACTGAGACTTGCTATTGCAGAATAATCAACCGTTACTTCCTGCTTCGGCTGTTTTGACTCATATATATTATATATAGAAAAACCTGCCATTCCTATCAGTGCTGCTGCAACGATACATGCCACACCTCTGCGCAGATAGCTTTGTATCTTTTCTTTTTTCATCTGCTTTTTCCGGTTTTTCTTCGCTTCTTTATATTTATCTACTTTTGCCTGACTCATAGTTCTTTTTGCTCCTTTTTTTCCGATGTATCTATTCTACCACACTCCATCGGATTATACAACTACAATCACGCCTCCGTCAGCTGCATACATACTACTGATCCCCGCAGTATCTACAATAATAATATCTTTGAATCCTGCTTTTTCAAGAAGCATATTTTTCACTGTCTCTGCGCGTTCTCTGCAATTGCAGTGAGAAATCGCAAGTATCTTCTCTTCCGGGTTCTTAAGATCAGCCACTATTTGTTCCACCATTCTGACCAGCCCTTTTTTCATTCCTCTTGTATTTGCAAGCTGTTGAATATTTCCATCCGGAGTAGATCCCATCACCGGCTTAATATTTAATGCCGTTGCGACCACTGCTTTTAACCCTTTCAGTCTTCCGTTCTTTTTCAGTATATCCAATGTTTCCAGTAAGAAATAGGTATGCTGCTCTTCAATATAAGCTTCTACTGTATCAATTACTTCCTTAAAGCTGAGTCCTTTTTTCTCACATTCGGCAATCTTCAACCCGATCAGCGTCTCTCCTACCGATGCCGATCTGGAATTAAATACGTAAATATCCTTCTCTCCGTATTCTTCTTCGTATAAATTCTTTCCAAGTACCGCACTGTTATAAGAACCGCTGAGTTCTGCAGACAACGTCACTGCATATATGTGCTCTGCCTCACAGTGATATTCTTCCATATAACGTTCCGGAGACGGGCATGATGACTTCGGGCATTCTTCAGATTCTCTGATCTTCTTCAAAAAATCTGCCTGATCAAATGTTTCATCATCTACGATATGATGTCCGCCAACATCGATCTGTAACGAAGCTGTCTCGAAATTCCCCGATTTCTTCATTTCTTCTGTCAATTCACCACAACTATCTATGATAATCTTGTAACTCATATATTCCTCCCAATGCAACGTATTATTACTTTATATTATTGATATCAAAACTCTTTCCGAGTCATCTATTCTCATCAGAAGTAGTTTTAAATACTACATTATTTATCATAGCATATTTGAAAAAGAAATGAAAGCTTTTTATTCAGCAATTTTAATCTTTGAAGAGACTCCCAATGCCAGTCCCATTTCCGCCATTAAGAATAGCACCGACGTACCGCCATAGCTGATAAAGGGAAGTGTGATTCCTGTTGTCGGAATACAATTGATCACAACCATAACATTTAATATTACCTGCAATGCAATATGTGCAAATATTCCGCTCACCACTAATGAACCATAAAGATCCGGTGCATTCTGCGCAATAAATAATAATCTGTACAGAAGCATTCCGAACAGGATCAGAACCATGATTGCACCAAATACTCCAAGCTCCTCACAGATAATAGAAAGAATCATATCATTCTGAACTTCTGGAATGATCATTTTCTGGGCACTGTTACCAAGACCTTTTCCAAAAAAACCTCCTGATCCAATTGCATACAATGCCTGCATGATCTGGTAGCCGCCTTCTGATGCATATTTCTCTGGATTCAGCCATACCAGAATACGTCTCAGACGGAAGTTCCCGCTGGTCTCCATTGCCATACCAAGAACCCTCGCACCGACAATTCCTATTAAAATAATTCCTACGGCAATTATGATAAATATTCTTGTCTTTGGATGTACCACAAAAATCATAATACACGTAATTCCCATAACAATAATTGCCGTACTTAAATTTTCTGTAATAATAAAGACTACTGCTGCTGAAAAAGCCCCCCATGCCAGTACTTTCACAATTCCTTCCAGCGTCTTTATCTCTCTTCCCATCGTACAGATCAATGCTGGAATAAACAATATGATCGCAATCTTGGCAATCTCTGCCGGCTGCAGCTGCTGTCCAAGCGGAAGTTTAATCCATCTTTTTGCTCCATTTACTTCTTTTCCCAATGGTGTCTTTACAAGGAACATCATAAAAATAGAAATAAAATAGAAGAACTTTGATCTTTCAAAATACCAATGATAATCTATTCTACTTACGATCCACATCCCGATCAAACCCACAATGCAGAACAGGACTTGTCTTTTAAAGTAAAACAGGCTGTCTCCGTTTTGTTTCATCATTGCGCTGTAAGAGCTCGTACTATATAGCATGACCAGTCCAAAGCAGATCAGGCAGATCAATATTGCCAGCAGACTGTAATCGAAGTATGCGATGCTGTGTTCTTTCTTTTTCACTCTGGTATTCGTGCTTCTTTTTTTTATTTTCTTTTACCATATTCTACTCTCCAATCGTATCTATTATACTCAGATACGTTCTTAAAAACAACTGTCTGATTCACAACTTTCTTTAATTTTCATATACTATTATTGCATAATCTTATCGAAAGGAGTACTTTAAATGCCAAATTATCGTTATAATACGCCGGATTATATGCGTCAAAACCATTCTAACGGATGTCATGTCGGTGGAAGCAACAGAACAATGCCGCCTTCTGTATCACCGTCCACACCGTCCCGTCCGTGCTGTAATATTTACGATCACGACAAATTAAGCGGTCTTTCCATTGCAATGCCTATGTTCCATGGCAGGAGTGGCGTTCTCTCTATGAAGTTGAAAAAGGATTCCGGTGCGGAACTATTTTTGCCGAACTGAATCTTCCATTTTGTTGGAAAGGTGGTAGCCCTCGATGAATGAAAACAGACCTTGTAAAAAAGAGCTTCTGGAATGGATCAATATCGTAAGTTTTGCTGTTGATGACGTAAAATTATTTCTCGACACACATCCAAATTGTCCTGAAGCCCTGGAATTCTTTGATGAATTTAAAAAACAGCGTGTGCAGGCCTTAAAGGAATATGCAAAATATTATGGACCTCTAACACTGGATACTGCAAATACACCTATGGATTGCTGGAAATGGATCAATGAACCTTGGCCATGGCAGGAAGGAGGATGTTAATTTATGTGGAATTATGAAAACGGTTACAATACCCTGTTAAAATTACTCAGACAAATCCGAAGATTGCTCAGATTATCTTATCACAGTTCGGTGGACCGGATGGAGAATTAGGAGCTTCTTTGAGATATTTTTCTCAGAGATATACCATGCCTTATAATGAAGTAATTGGCACACTAACAGACATTGCTACCGAAGAATTTGCCCATATGGAAATCGTATGCGCCATTGTACACCAGCTCACACGCAATCTGACTCCGGAACAGCTTGAAAAATCCGGTTTTGATAAATATTATGTTGACCATACACTTGCTCTTTGGCCACAGGCTGCCAGTGGAACTCCTTGGAGTGCTACAACTTTCCAGTCTAAAGGTGACCCTATCACAGATCTTCATGAAGATATGGCTGCCGAACAAAAAGCCCGTACTACCTATGATAATATTTTGCGTCTTATCAAAGATCCTGAAGTCTGTGATCCGATCCGATTCCTTCGCGAACGTGAAATTGTTCATTATCAACGTTTTGGAGAAAGCCTCAGAATTGTCCAGGATAAATTAGATAGTAAAAACTTCTACGCATTTAATCCTGAATTTGATCATAAATCTTGTTGTAAATAAATATAAAAATTCTCTCACTGATATTTTTTCTGTAAAAAAAGCAACCAACATATGTTGATTGCTTTTTACCTTTTATATATACCTTCAAAACTGCATACAAGAAATATTTTCTTTCATCCTACCTATCACCTTGCTTGGTCATGCCCTCGACCGATTAGTATC
>ENA-OQAA01000076-OQAA01000076.1-human-gut-metagenome-genome-assembly--contig:-NODE-76-length-68463-cov-3.496912_pt1 | contig 68463 bp, 93 predicted proteins | sample MGYA00242489_ERZ504515 | MGnify/ENA primary metagenome ERZ504515 (study PRJEB26092, sample SAMD00036237) | human gut metagenome | host: Homo sapiens | study: EMG produced TPA metagenomics assembly of... | reverse complement strand
TTAAAGGAAGCAGGCTTTCATTCTTCAGAAGAACAATTCCGTCTTCCATAATTTCTTCTGCTACTTCCGCAGCTTCTTCATTTGTTTCATCGCTTAAGTTCCATTTCCCGTTGCCAGTCCAATCAACGTAGCCATTGGTCCAAAACAGATCATATTCACGCAGACAACAACTGCAAGAACCATTGCGATCGCAGCTTCTCCTCTTATCAGAAATCTTTTGTCCCTGGACATCCTGCGGCATGCGATCATAATTACGATTCCAATTACAAGTGCTGCAATAATACCGATAATATACGGTTTGCATAATTGTAATACCGCCAGAACATCTTCCATTTCAACACTGATCATTCTCTTTTTCCTCCTTTAACTCCCTCGTCTTTTTCAGGTATCCTTTTCTTCTTGTTTCATATAATCTAATATAACATCTCCAAGATACGCTACATCCTCAGCTGCAAATGCCATTGGAAAATTATCAGAAAAAAGGATTTGTGCAGAAGGTGGAAATTCCTCATCACCTGACCATAAAATAAAACATAATTTTAATTCACGAAAAACTTCAAATTCGTAGGATACATCTCCATACTTTTGGCGTATCCCTGCCAATTTTTCCATTAATCTTTCAAAAACATCTTGTCTATTTCCATATGTTTTCGCGAGCCTCATAATACAACGCCCATAAAACTGCCTATAATAAACCTCTCCCCAAGGAAGATCACGATAGGACAAAAGATCCCCCGCAGCTTTCATATATCTCCCTCTGAAAAATATCGTAACATCAAGATTTTTGCATGAATATCATTACACAAAATCGCATCTTTATCTGATTTATCTATGCAATGAATTTCGAACTCTGGATAACTGATGGTGTATGTGTTCTGCATAAACTTTATTGTAAATGACTTGCTATTATCATCAAATGGTATATCCAGCCGACTTGTAACCTCCTCTGGATTTACATTCTGAAACTCCGCAAGGTAGTATTGATATGGTTTCATTTCCAGATTATGTTTTTCATAGCAATCCTGTAACATTCTAAATCTCCTTATTCTGTTAAATAGAAAGTAGAAATTCTGTTAAGCTTTCAATAGCATCTGGCTTTTCTGATAGTTCTTTCCCCATCAGTCCCTCTCCCATAATACTGGGATCCGCACTAAGAGATACAGCGACTCGACTTGAATTCCATACAGCTTCATACATCATTTCCTGATTCTCTTTTGTTACTTTATTGAGAACGTAATAAAATGGTTTTCGAATACTTTCCGATAATTCCCCGATTTTTTTGGAAAGCTGTAGGGATTCATAGGATGGATCTATGATTATCAATATCAAATCTACACCGTTATCAATTCCACGTCCAAAGTGTTCAATACCAGCCTCCATATCCATTAGCGCAAATTGGTCTTCTTTAAGCCTGAGATTTTGGATAAATTGAGTCATAACAGTTCCCATAGCACAAGAACACCCTTCATTTGCCTGATGGATTTTTCCACTGCTCATCAGTTTTACACCGTCCTTCAGATATAATAATCTTCCGGTATATCATCTATAGTCCAGGTTTCCTCAAAAAACTGATGAGTAAATTTTGATAACATCATATCATTTAAAACATTTTGCTTACCACCGAAATAGTCTGTAAAATCTCTGGGAAGCTTCATACCTAGCTGTCGGTGCAGACCATAATTAGATTCATCGGAATCAATTACCAAAATTTCTTTTCCTCGTCTGGCTAAAGCCTTAGCCAAAAGACTGGTTACTGTACTTTTTCCACATCCACCTTTTCCGCAAACTGCTATTTTCATCTCTATATTTACTCCTCTTCTTTTTTCTAAATAATAAGAATTACATATGACCATACTTCAAACTGTCTTACTCCACTTCCTCCAGTTCTGTTCCTTCTGGAAGAATATATCCGCAGTTATCACATACTCCGTCCTCTGCAAGTATCCCGTCTTTCACAAAGGCTTCAATGCCTCCCGGTTCATGACAGCGTGGACAATCTAATTCCCGTATCTTTTTCTGATTTCTTACATCCTGGCAATTGGCAAATTCAATTTTACCCATAGTGATTCCTCCATTTTCATTCCATATCGATTTGTCTTCGCAAAAAAGTTCCTACCATACGGGAAAAATTGCTGATATTACGAATATAGGCAAAGTCTTTTCCATAGATTCTCTTTTCCACGGAGAGTTCTTCTTCATTCCCTACAAAAATACCAATTACGAAAATTCCCTGATTTCTGGCCCGACGCACCTCATATGCAGTATCTTTCACAGCTCCTTCTCCGTCATAGATCTTGGGCTGGCGGGTTCCTGGTCGTTGTATGCTCATATCACAGGGTTTTCCATCACTTAATACGATTAAAATCTTATTTTTTTCCGGTCGCTCCATGAGAGAGGAAGAGACTGTTTTCAGTGCAAGCCCATCTCTGTTATTGGCATACGCCCGAAATTGAAAGATTCTTTCATTTGTTTCCCTTGGATCTTCATAATCCCGAAATCTCTGAAGTACTGTATATCCCCAGAAAGCACAGTATCCTGTCACCCGATGAGGAATTCCTGCCTGGCTTAATGCTTCACTGATAATATATCCCTGCGCCGCTACCTGAGCCTGTCTGCCAGCCTGGGAACCACTGGAATCAATCAGGACGTCTATTACAAACTCAGAATCTTCTGATCTCTTTTTTCTATTAAATAACTTGTCATCGTCTGTTCTCCCAATTTTCCATACCCTCTCAGGAACAAGCTGCCCTGCATCAGATCTGCTGACAAAATCATCCTTTCGGATTATAAGTGCCCGTTTCAGTGATTCTGCCAACACAGAAATATTTCTTTTGATAATCCAGTGGTTATTTCCATAATAGGCTTTATTTTTTCAAACTGCAGCTGAGAAAAACGGTATTGATTATTTTTTATCACAGGGTTCTGTAAAATTCCATCTGTAAGATACAGGATACAGTTTTTGTGGATTCCTGTACAAAATTTCCGGTTGACTCTGGCCTGCTCCGATTCACTTAGATACGATTTTCCGTAATTCAGTTCCACATATTCCCGTATCCGTCGCACTGCCTGTGGATTTAAATTCTCCGGGCTTTCCGGAACTTCTTCATTTTCCGGAGAGAAATAAAGTCTTTTTTTCTTTTTGTTTTTGATATCCAGACTCATCATCTTTTTTTTGAGATTAGAAAGATATTTTTGAATGATGTCTTCCATCTGTTCATCCGTCATGCATTCCTGCCACGCGTCATTGGCCAATGCCATATCCGGTAAATTAAGAATCTTCTCCAGATTTCCATTCCTTTTTTCAAAAGAAGGATCCAGAACATGATTATAAATCTCATCTATCACGTTTATGACATCTTCCGTATTTTCCGCATTCTTCAGAGATAGAATCTTGTACAATGCACTCTCTGCCTGTGGATCCATTCCCTTATCGTCTGTGTTCTCCAGAACATGCCTTATATACAGAAGCCTAATCCTGTGAATCAGGCCTGTTCCAGCTTTGTCTGATACCTGCTCTTCCTCGGCCTTTTCCAATTCTCTGAACGCCTGTTCTCTGATTTCCTTTGTTCCCAAACGTTCTCGAATGATAAAACGATTCACTGCAGCATCCATGCATAATCCAGCAAGAGGCAAAAGCATATCTTCTCCAGCAGAAAAATGTAATTTTTTCATCAAATACATGCCAAGTTTCTTCTGATCAAAATATCGTGCAAAAGCACCCTGTTTCACTGCCTCATACAGAACCGTTTGTTTTGAATAAACATATTTTTCTGTGTCCGGTTCAAATTCCGTATCATAATCACCACTGACTGTCCAAAAAAGATTTCTGATACGATTGCTGATCTCCAGATGATGTTCTTCCAGTTGTTCCGCCGGCCATCTGACATCCTCCATACAAGTTTACCCCCATATGTCTTTTCCGGTCCAGGAAGATGGGATTCTGGTAGAAACCACATCTTCTACGATCTCTTTTTCAAATACATCAAAACTTTTATTTATGATTCCCATCTGGATTGCATCAATTGGAGAAAGTCCGCTTCTTGTTGCTTTTACAGCAGAAACCAATCCTCTCAGGTCAAGAGATTTTGTTGAGATTTCTCCATGATAAGCTTTGATCTGCAAATCCAGAAACAGTCCTGCAAAAGCTTTCAGTGCACTTTTTTCCCCATCTGGAAAATGTTGCCTTAATATAAAAAGGACACTATCCTCATCCATTTCAGGCATATCGATTACCATAAACCTTGAAACCAGTGCTTCATTTAGCTCTCTGGTACCCGCGTAACCATAATTCATCGTGCCGATAAATCGTGTTGCCGGATGAAGTAAAATCCTGTTATATCCTGGAATATCGATTCTGCGCCGATGATCCAGTGTGGCATGCAGTACAGAAACCGCATCATTTTTTGCCATATTGATTTCGTCCAGGATTCCAAATCCTCCAAATTCCGCGCATTGGTAGATAGGGCCTTTCCGAAGGCGAACCTCATTATTTATAAAGGTATCCGTTCCAATCAGATCGGCACTGTCTGTATTTACATGAAAAGAAATGTCGTATTCCGGTCTTCCAAATATCCATGCCAGTGTCTCACATAGTACATTTTTTCCTGTAGCTTTCGCACCGGAAAGTAACAGGTTATCTCCCTGAAGAAGCGCTGCTATTGACATTTCCAGAATCTTTTTCCCATAAAATAGGATATCCGGTTTTTCTACCCGTTCCTTTACCTGATTCTCTACCTCATAGCGCATGTGAAAATCTCTCAGTTCTCCAATCAGTTCCTGCGCTATCTTCTGGTCTTCTAAATATTTTTCTATTTCTGTCCAATGATTTCTCATGAAGATTTTCCTTTCTTTGCAATTGGTTATACCAAATCAGATAATATTTCTGTTCACTCAATCTTCAAACTTTCAATCCTCCAACTCACAATCCTATCTTCTTTACAATTTCTCCCAGTGCACTTCTTACAGGAGAATCTTTCGGAAGCCGTATGATTGGTTTTCCAGCACAGTCATACTGATATACCTGGTCATCATGTGGTACAACCCCTAACAGTTCCAGTCCCTGATTTCGGATTTCTTCCAGAGTTCCGGCATCCAGTTTTCCATCTGGAACACGATTCACGATTAATCCAGTTTTCTGTGGTTTAAAGTTTAACTCCTTCATCAGCCTTGCAATACGTCCGGCTGCCTGAACACCTCTTCTGGAACAGTCACTCACAAGAATCGCAACTTCCATCATTGGCAGGATTCCTCTGCTGATATGTTCCATACCTGCTTCGTTATCAACCACAATATATGGATAATGGCTTTGCAGTTTCTGAACCTGGGTCTGCACAAGACCATTTACAAAACAATAGCAGCCCTGTCCCTGGGTTCGTCCCATTACCATCAAATCATAATCGTCTTCTTCTGCAATCGCATCAGAAAGACGCATTTCCAGATATGCCTGTTTTGTCATACCGGAGGGAATCTGATATCGTGGGTCTACGCCTGCCCGCTCAATTTCTTCTCTCAGCTCCCCAAGTGTGATCTCCGGCTCAACACCGAGCACTTCGTTCAAATTTGCATTTGCATCTGCATCCACCGCCAGGACCGGACGTTTTCCGCTTTCACATAAATACTGGATCAACAATCCACAAAGAGTTGTTTTTCCTACGCCACCTTTTCCTGATACTGCAATTACATGTCCCATGTTTTTCCTCCTAAAATTCTGAACAATCTGTTGACTTTTTCTTTAAACCTCATTATAGTTGTTACTATATAAATTACAATAATCAGTCTGTGAGATTTGTATGGTTACTCAACACATCAGAAAAATTGTTGAGAAATTATATGATACTAACTAATACAGGAGTATATAATGTCAGAAAAAACGAGAAAACAAGATCGCCGTACCCGCTATACCAGGCAAACCATAAAAGATACGTTCTTAGAATTGTTAAAGCAGAAAAGTTTTACGAAAATTACAGTTACAGAGATCTGCAAAAATGCTGAAATCAACCGTGGCACTTTTTATCTTCATTACTACGATATCCATGATGTATTATCAGATATTTTTAATGATTATGACTCAGGATATGTTAACAACGGTAGATCATTTATTCTGTCTAAATCAAAAAAGCTGTTCCTATCCGTTCTGTCAGAAAATACAGATGGAATCACAATACAGAGCACTGTTTCTGGATGATGCAATTGCCCCTATTCTTCTGGAAAAAATAGCAGAAAATACAAAAGAAGGCTATGTGACCTGGCTTATGTCACACAGCCTCCTGACCTTTGAACAGGCAGAATCGGTTTTTTATTTTCAAATGAATGGCTGCCTTTCCATCAACAGACTGATGCTCCGCAATCACTGTAATGACTGGAAACAGATTCAGACAGTAATCGACAAATTTATCAAGCCGGGCTGGAAAGTTTTCTGATTCATGATCAGAGAGAAGAAAAGGCTTCCGATAATTTTTGCAGCAAAATTTCTCCAACTGTTACCGCATCTTCTACACTTAGATAATGATCGGCATGATCCTGAAGAAATATTTTGCCAGATACAGGAAATTCTTCATCTGCAAACCATATTTTTAAAGTTACCGGATATCTTGGCAGAACTGGAAAAACAGCACACAAATCCGCCTTTGTCTCTGTAAATTCTGCACCCAGGTTTTTACATGCTTTCTGAATTTTCTCAGGATCTTTATCCTGCAAAAGCTTTTCCAGTTTCTGCTCTGCGGTCCGGTCAAACTTGGTTCCTCGAATCAATCCATCTTTCAGGTTACCAAAAGTAATGAGCTTCTGTGAACCTTCTGTTCCATCGGCCATATCCAGATAATGCAGCAATGTCAGATAATGCCATTCGTCCATGTTTGAGTTAATACGAAACTCAGGGAGTTGAATTTCAATCGTTTCATAAAAACTCAGTACTTCAAGCACATTTCGGCTGCTATGAAAACAGCCCCACTTTTTGCAGCAATCTCCTCTCCAGAACGATTTTGTAACCGTTTTACTGCTGCCAGCAGCATTTCCTGAAATGCACGATTTTCTGTTTGATTTTTGTATTCCATAACTTCCCCTTTGCGAACATTTTATCGCATCATATAATAATCAATGTTTATGCAAGAATTTGGGTGGTTTCATAAATCTGGCTTTGTCCGGATTCTCTTTCATCCATTCCCGGGCAAAATCCATTACCTCAGTCATAGTTTCATAATCTTTTCCACAAAAACAGCAACTTGGGCATGTTGGACATGGCCATCCCTTATTTTTGAATCTGCATGCGTCTAAATGTCGGTATGCTCTTAATAAATTTACTTCATATTCTTCTTTAGACTGTGAAGCTTCCCTGTTTTCACGATAATAAAGGTGATACATTTTTTTAGTCATATGTTTTTTGATTCTGGTATATAAATTTCCTTTTAATTTGTCCACAATCAGCATATTATACAATCCTCCGTAAGTTTTATTACTATGTTGACTTTTCCTTTAAATTTCATTATAGTTGTAATTATATTATTTACAATCATCAAAATAAAAAATATGTACAGTTTCTCAACACATTAAAAAGAGCTGTTGAGAACTTGGGATGTTTTTGACAAACCAGAAATATTTTCGCCTCAAAAACGTGAAACCAAAATCATTATATCATACTACAAGGAGTTTCTTATCATGAAATACTCAACGAAATTAAGCGATACTGTCCATGTAATGGTTCTGATTGCTATCAACCAGGAAAACTCACTCTCCAGTGCCTCAATTGCAGAAAGTATCCATACAAATCCCGGCTTTGTACGCCAGCTCATGTTAAAACTAAAAAAGGCCGAACTTATGACCAGTGTAGCCGGACATGCCCGTCCTTCTCTTTCAAAACCAGCAGACCAGATTACGTTGCTGGATATTTATAAAGCAGTGGAGGGCGAGAAACCGCTACTTCATTTAGATACTCATACCAACCCTGATTGTGGCGTTGGCATTAATATTCAGTTGTCCTTGCAGGGATTCTATAATGAAATTCAAAAAAACACTGAAGAAAAGATGAATACAATTACTTTACAGGATATCATAAATACTTATTATCAGCGAACATCCATGCAAAATGATTTACAAAATATTATATAGCAGGAGAAACGAGAATGGACTTCCAGATATGGATTATCTTCTAAATGATGAAGAATCTGATAACGATTTGGCGAGTAAAATTTTATATTTTCTAATCCAGGGATTTTCTTGTTATCATGCCCGCCTCCGTGCGGGCATTTTTAAATTCAGCAGCGCACCACAGGCGGTCTTTCCTGTGCAGAAAAAAGAAGCGCTCCTACAGGCGCTTCTTCTTACCATATTAGGACTTCGATCAAAAGTTAGTGGGCCACAAAGTGGGCCATTTTTCAAAAAATCACATGAATTTATATAGAGTTTTATCCAAGTCGGAAATCCGCTAAATGCTCTAGCTATCAGCATTTAAAGGCATTTAACAACTTATATGGACATTTATGAAATCGGCCTCGTAATAACGATACCTAATTTCATTATTTCTGCTTATTTGAATGACAGTGATTTTTCCTTCCAAAAGTGATACCAAAAGGTGATAGTAGGTAAATTATAAAACGCCCCTACCCACAATTCAATTGGTAATATTTACCAATCATCCTTGTGTTTAGGGGCGTTTAATTACTTCTCGCTTGGACACATTAGCTAAAAAATAGCTATTATTTTATTATTTGTTATAGTTTACGATATCGCCGAACTCTGGTTTCAGGGATGCACCGCCTACAAGACCGCCGTCGATGTCTGCCTGAGCAAATAACTCCGGAGCTGTCTTAGCGTTTACAGATCCGCCGTACTGGATGCGGATTGCTGCTGCAGTTGCCTCATCATAGATCTCAGCGATGCAAGCACGGATTCCTGCGCAAACTTCCTGAGCCTGCTCAGTTGTAGCTGTTTTACCAGTTCCGATAGCCCAGATTGGCTCGTAAGCGATAACGGCTGTTTTAGCCTGATCAGCTGTAACATTCTGGAAACCAACTTTAACCTGCTGACGGATGAAGTCCATAGTTACGCCCTGCTCTCTCTGATCAAGAGTCTCTCCACAGCACATAATTGGAGTGATTCCGTGCTCAAATGCTTTGAGCATTTTCTTGTTTACAGTTTCGCTTGTCTCAGCGAAGTACTCTCTTCTCTCAGAGTGTCCGAGAACTACGTATTTAACACCAGCGTCTGTAAGCATGTTCGGGGAAATCTCGCCTGTGAAAGCACCTTTCTCCTCGAAGTACATGTTCTCAGCACCAACCTGGATGTTGGAGCCTTTTGCAGCCTCAACTACAGGAAGAATATCAATAGCCGGTACGCAGAATACTACGTCAACATCATCATTAGCTACTAATGGTTTTAAAGTTTCAACTAATTTAACTGCCTCACTTGGAGTCATGTTCATTTTCCAGTTTCCGGCAATAATTTTCTTTCTAGACATTTTATATATCTCCTTTTGTGTGATAAGGAAGTTCGATTCACTAAACGGACATGTCGCCGGCAGGCGACATCACCATATATGAAAGTCAGCTGGTCTGCGCCGTTGGCCTGCTCTCATTAAGTTCCTTCGAACCAAATTCGCACATAATTCAAGCTGCGCTTACAGCTTGCTTTCATTAAGTGCTCTATTTATTTATCGTTAGCTGCTGCTACACCTGGTAACTCTTTTCCTTCAAGGAATTCAAGAGACGCACCGCCACCTGTGGAGATGTGTGTCATCTTGTCACCATAGCCGAGGATGTTAACAGCTGCAGCGGAATCACCACCACCGATGATAGTGGTAGCATCTGTATCAGCAAGAGCTTTGGCAACAGCCTCTGTGCCATGAGCGAAGTTCGGCATTTCGAAACAGCCCATCGGTCCGTTCCAAACAACTGTCTTGGCATCTTTTACAGCGTCAGCGAAAAGTTTCTCTGTCTCTGGTCCGATGTCCATTCCTTCCCATCCATCCGGAATCTCACCACGTTTTACAACCTGGATATTGCAATCATTGGAGAAGGAATCACCAATTCTGTTATCAACCGGAAGAAGAAGCTTAACGCCTTTTTCTTCTGCCTTCTTCATCATGTCTAATGCATACTGAAGATAATCATCCTCGCAAAGGGAAACACCAATGTGTCCGCCCATAGCCTTGGAGAATGTATAGGACATTCCACCACCAATGATCAGAGTATCCACCTTGTCAAGAAGGTTGTTGATAACAGAGATCTTGCTGGAAACCTTAGCACCGCCAAGGATTGCTACGAATGGTCTGTCAGGATTGTTTACAGCGTTTCCGAGGAAATCGATTTCTTTCTGCATCAGATATCCAACAACAGCTGTATCTACATATTTTGTAACACCAACGTTAGAGCAGTGTGCTCTGTGAGCGGTACCAAATGCATCGTTTACAAATACATCGCAAAGAGAAGCAAGTTCCTTGCTGAATTCATCACCGTTCTTAGTCTCTTCTGCACGATAACGGGTATTCTCAAGAAGAATGATCTCGCCGTCTTTCATGTCAGCTACTGCTGCTTTTACAGTGTCATCTACAACAACCGGGCTTGGAACGAATTTCACTTCCTGTCCGAGAAGCTCTGTGAGACGTTTAGCAACAGGTGCAAGAGAAAGCTCCGGTTTCGGCTCTCCTTTCGGTTTTCCAAGGTGAGAGCAAAGGATAATCTTTCCACCATCTGCAACAAGCTTCTTGATTGTAGGAAGAGCTGCTACCAGACGGTTCTCATCTGTAATCTTACCGTCCTGCAGAGGTACATTGAAGTCACATCTTACGAGGACTCTTTTGCCTTTTACGTTGATGTCATCAACAGATTTCTTATTCAGCATCTTGTTATGCCTCCTTATAAAATTTAACTTTTTATACAGACAAAAGGATCCGGTCCTATTCAGACCGGACCCTTCTCTGAGTCTTATTCATATGCTGTCAGGCCATGGCTTGTCAGCATTTGAAAACCCTACTCTGCTTCTGATTAAGCGTTAAGCAGTTTACCAAAGTGTTTGATTGTACGAACCATCTGGCTTGTGTAGGAGTTCTCATTGTCATACCAGGAAACAACCTGAACCTCTGTTGTGCCATTCTCAAGTGGAAGAACCATTGTCTGAGTAGCATCGAACAGAGAACCAAATCTCATACCAACGATATCGCTGGAAACGATCTCATCTTCGTTGTATCCGAAGGACTCGTTAGAAGCTGCTTTCATAGCTGCGTTGATCTGCTCTTTAGTTACATTTCCTTCAACAACTGCTGTAAGGATTGTAGTAGAACCTGTTGGGGTTGGAACACGCTGTGCGGAACCGATCAGTTTGCCGTTCAGTTCTGGGATAACAAGACCGATTGCTTTAGCAGCACCTGTGCTGTTCGGAACGATGTTAACTGCAGCTGCACGGGATCTTCTCAGATCGCCTTTTCTCTGCGGTCCGTCAAGTGTCATCTGATCGCCTGTGTAAGCGTGGATTGTGCACATGATACCGGATTTGATTGCAGCAAGGTCATTAAGTGCTTTAGCCATTGGAGCTAAGCAGTTTGTTGTACAGGAAGCTGCGGAAATGATGTGATCCTCTTTTGTAAGAGTCTCATGGTTTACATTGTAAACGATTGTCTTAAGGTCGTTTCCAGCCGGAGCGGAAATGATAACGTGTTTAGCACCTGCATCGATATGAGCCTGAGCTTTGTCTTTGGATGTATAGAATCCAGTACACTCAAGAACTACGTCTACACCGATCTCTCCCCATGGAAGCTCAGCAGCGTTAGCTTTTGCATAAATTTTGATTTCTTTTCCGTCAACTGTGATGGAATCCTCTCCAGCTACTACTGTATCTGCAAGAGCATATCTTCCCTGAGTTGAGTCATATTTTAATAAGTGAGCGAGCATTTTAGGAGATGTTAAGTCGTTGATAGCAACGATTTCAAATCCTTCTGCACCGAACATCTGACGGAATGCAAGACGACCAATACGTCCAAAACCATTAATTGCAACTTTTACTGCCATGATAAATTCCTCCTATGAATTAAATGGTAAAAATTATGTGAGTGCTTCAATCTTTGTGAAAGAAACATCAACCTATAGCGTATTGTACCTAATTCCGAACAAAAATTCAAGCCTATTTTCAAAAAAATAACAGGCAAATTGCCACAAATATTCTCTGATATGATATACTGCTCTCAAATGAGACAATTAAGTCCCTTTTATGACACATTGGCAGCATTTATGCACGTTTTTTCCTTTCTTTTTCGTGTAGGAAGAATTTTTTTCACATGTTCCTTCGCTGTACACTTATCCATAAAATATATCTTTATATTTACAGAAAATATATTTTTAAAATACTTTTCTTGGTTTATAATTTATAAGGAGGTTATTATGAAAATACTTTCCAACTCTCCCGGAGTTTTGTGGGACTGCCACATGCATTCTGAATTTTCCGCAGATTCCGGCACTCCCACTGCGGATATGATCCGCCAGGCCATTGCACTGGGGTTTAAGGGAATCTGCTTTACAGAGCATCTGGATCCAGACTATCCACCAACTCCGGATGACCTGGAATTTGCCCTGGATATTCCCGCCTATTACACTAAACTCAACGAACTGAAAGAGACTTACAAGAATCAGATTCACATCCATTTCGGTATTGAGATCGGTTTGCAGCTTCATCTTAAACAATATTTTCACAATCTTTTAAAGGAATATCCTTTCGATTTCGTGATTGGTTCTTCTCACGTAGTCCACGGTGCTGACCCCTACTACCCGGAATTTTTCCAGGACAGGGACGAGGAAAAGGCTTATCTTGAATATTTTGAATCCATTCTGGAGAATCTGGATGCATTTCATGAAATGGACACTTATGGACATCTGGATTATATTGTCCGCTATGGTCCAAACAAAAACCAGTTTTATTCTTATGAAAAATATCGGAACATTCTGGATGCGATTCTGAAAAAACTGACAGACACAAATGTAGGACTGGAAATCAACACTGGCGGTTATCACTACGGTCTTGGAGAGCCAAACCCATGTACGGATATCATCCGACGTTATAAAGAACTAGGGGGCGAAATCATCACCATTGGTGCTGACGCGCATACACCGGATAAAATAGGATACGCTTTTGATAGGGCTGCGCAGGTGCTGAAAGAATGTGGATTTGAGTATTATACAGTATTTAAAGATCGGAAACCAAACTTTGTAAAGTTATAACGAAGCCCTGTTTTTCCATACCCGGCAGAAGAAATCAGCCCGGCTTTTAGAGCATGTTAAAAAAATGCCTCATCGCCATAACAAGCGATGAAGCATTTTTTGCGTTTCTTTTCAAATTCAGCTTGAGGTATTATTTTTGATTGCCACTCAAGACCAGGTCAGTCATTATTTCTGCACTTTCTCCAAAAACAGAGAAATAATTCCTTTCTTTTCCTTCTCATGTGCCTTGTTATACAAAGATCTGCACCATTCTGTGATAACTTCGATTACAACCGGAGAGAAGGTCATCAGGATAAATACCAGGATGATCATTCCGAACTCCAGGGAGCCAAGTGCAAGCAGGTTCTGCACACATACGGCTGCAAAGAAGAAAATAAACTGCATACCGTAAATAATGATTTTCCTGTACCTGCTTAGAGGCGCGTATACCGTCTTCAAAGCTGCCATGTAGTTCCATCCGGTTACCAGGAAACAGGCTGTACTCAGCATTACATTGCTATGGTAAACGTTCTGGCAGACCAGCATAATGGTAAATACACATCCCGTAATGGTGACTGCTGCTGGGAATGCATTCATAAATACATAACGCAGAAAACCACTCTCGATCTTGTTGAAGTTGTTTTCCTGGGCGAGCAGGAAGGTTGGGATACCCACTGCGCAGGCACTGATCAGGGACATCTGAATTGGCTCAAACGGATAGCTATCGCCCCAGAAAATAGTGATCAGACACAGCAGCACAGAGAAAATAGTTTTGATCAGGAACATGGAGGCTGCGGTACGGATGTTGTTCACCACACGGCGTCCCTGGTTCACAATTTCCGGCATAGCGGCAAAATTGGAATCCATGAGCACTACATTTGCAATGTTCTTGGCAGCGTCACTTCCCTCTGCCATAACTACGCTGCAGTCTGCCTCTTTCAGTGCCAGAACATCGTTCACACCGTCACCGGTCATGGCAACTGTATGCTTCTGTTTCTGAAGGGCAAGCACCATCTCTTTCTTCTGCTGCGGAGTTACACGGCCGAATACGGAACACTCTGCAACGGCACGCTCATATCCTCCGGTGTGGTGATGGTAGTGGCATCAATGTATTTATCTGCATTCTCCAGTCCTGCTTTTTTTGCAATGGCAGAAACAGTCACAGGATCATCACCGGAGATCACTTTCAGATCTACGCCCTGGTCTTTGAAAAATGCCAGGGTTTCAGGGGCATTATCCCTGATAATGTCAGTAAGCATAAATAACGCAACCGGCTTTAACCCTTCCGGAAGCTCATTCTCCCGATTCAGGTTTGGGCTATGCGCCAACACCAGACACGTAAGCCTTCTTTTCCATAAGCAGCACACTGCTTGATCAAGTTTTCATTTCCATCCGGGAAAAGGAACTGGGCAGCACCCATCAGATAAGTTCCTTCTGTTTTAAAGGCTACACCGCTGTATTTGCGATCTGAGGAAAACGGAATGCAATGATCTACCGGCATGTCCGTTCTTCTGGAGAAGCGTTTGTGGAGTGCATCTGCGGTGGCGTTCTTGTCCTTTAAAACGGACATCATGTTTGCCATGACACGTTCGATCTCACCCATGGTCAATTCTGGCTGGGCGCCGCTGATGGCTAAATCAGTATTGACATTGCCCTGTGAATCTTGTGCTGACAGCTGTTCAGTAGTTCCCATAACAACTCCTATCTGCAATTGTGCCGCAACCACGGATACTTCAGACTGCGCCTCTGCAGCTGCCATTTCTGGAACTTTCTGAGCTTGATTCGCTGTTCCATTTATTGTACTTTCGCTTATATTCTCATTTTCTGCTTCCGGAGCCTTGATCTCCATCCCTTCCACATAGGGCTGTACCTGTTCCACGCACATAGTACCGGCTGTGATGGTTCCGGTTTTATCCAGACAGAGGGTATCCACTCTCGCCAGAGTCTCAATACAATACAATTCCTGCACCAGGGTATTCTTACGGGTTAACGTCAGCGCACCAAGCGTCAGCGCCACGCTGGTAAGGAGCACCAGTCCCTCCGGGATCATTCCGAGGACAGCTGCTACCATATTAACTACTGCATCTCTGATTCCGTTTCCAGCAATATAATACTGCTTATAAAACAGCAGCATTCCCATAGGAACTATGATCACACTGATGGTCTTCAAAATCGCATTCAGAGAGTTGCGCAACTCGGAATTATGACGTTTAAATTCCTTTGCCTCGCTGGTGATCTGGGAAGCATAATTGTCCTTACCTACATGGATAACCTGACAGCAGGCCTCTCCGGATGTAACAAAACTTCCAGAAAAAAGCTCGTCCCCTTCATTTTTCTGAAGATTGTCAGATTCTCCTGTCAGCAGGGATTCATTGACCTCAATACTGCCTCAAGCACCCTGGCATCTGCGGGCACCTGATCTCCTGTTTTCAGAAAAAGGATATCATCCAGAACCAGCTTCTCCGTGGAAATGGACCATTTTTTCCCTTCACGCAAGACCACTGCCTTGCTCTCTGTAAGGATAGCCAGCTTATCCAGCGTCTTTTTCGCACGCACTTCCTGGATGATTCCGATCACCGTATTGATCACAATAATTCCCATGAACATGGAGTTCTTATAGGAACCAACCAGCAATACCATAATCATCAGAGCCAGGTTCAGAAAGTTGAAAAATGTAAGCACATTCTCCCTTACGATCTGCTTATAGCTCCTTGTGTTGGGATTCTCATTGACATTGATTTTCCCCTCTTCAATTCTTTGTTGTACCTGTTCGTTTGTCAGTCCTGTCATCGTTACTTCCTTCATTCTTATGTTTTATTTAAGGATGTTTCCGTTTTACTCTTTTTCCCATTGTATGATACCAGTGTCAAAAGGTCAAAAAACCGTTCGTGCCATTGTATTAAAATAGGGCAGATGATAACATCCGCCCTGATGAATTCTCTTTACGGTCTGCCTCATCTTTACCACCTATTTATCTGTAACGAAATAAATCTGCTTAAGGATTCGGTTTCCTGTAAAAAATATTATTCTTTTGTATCGATGACGACACTTTATAATTACTGCAATTCGCAGTAACTATTAATACTCTTCTTCCTCTGCCTCTTCACCCTCGTGAATGTCAGACTTCGGTTTCTTCAGACCTTCGATCTCAATGTGATGCTTCTGTGCGTAATCCCACAGTGCAGCATGTACAGCCTCCTCTGCAAGAAGAGAACAGTGTACTTTCACTGGCGGAAGTCCGTCAAGAGCCTCCATAACAGCCTTGTTGGTAAGCTTCATGCTTCCTCAATAGTTTTACCTTTTACCATCTCAGTAGCCATACTGCTGGTTGCTACTGCGGCACCGCAGCCGAAGGTTTTGAATTTGCAGTCTCTGATAATATGTGTCTCGTCATCGATATCCAGGAAAATTCTCATAATATCGCCGCATTTGGCATTTCCTACTGTACCGACACCGCTTGCATTCTCTATTTCTCCAACATTACGTGGATGCTGGAAATGATCCATTACTTTCTCACTATACATCTTTTTTTCCTCCTGGCAAGTGTTTTAATCAAATTTTTTATTTTTTTTAACTATTCAGCAGGCACTATTCCGCGAGGTGTTTTTTGTGAACGTAGTTCACAGAAAACCCGAGAATGTCGGCGCGAAATCATGCAAAGCATGATTTCTGTGCATCGCGAAACGTGTAACTGTGAAGGTACTGAACAGTTACTGTTTTTTTATAAAATCTTCATATAATGGAGACATTGATCGCAGGTAAGCTACGATTTCTTTCAGCTTATCTACTACAAAATCAGCATCTTCCATGGTAGTCTCCTCGCTTAAGGTCATACGCAGGGAACCATGTGCAATCTCATGTGGGAGTCCGATAGCCAGAAGTACATGGGACGGATCCAGGGAGCCTGATGTGCAGGCGGAACCGCTGGATGCACAGATGCCATAATTGTCAAGCATAAGCAACATGGACTCTCCTTCGATGAACTGGAAGCTTACATTTACATTATTCGGAAGACGTTTGGTGCGGTCACCATTTAATTTCACATACGGAATCTCTTTCAGGATTCTTTCAATGAAATGATCTCTTACCTGAATCTCTTTGTCTGTACGTTCTTTCATAGTGCGGACTGCACGATCTGCAGCAACGCCGTAACCTACGATTCCAGGAACATTCTCTGTACCTGCGCGGCGCTTTCTCTCCTGCGCTCCACCATGTACAAAGGAACGTATCTTAACACCCTTGCGGATGTAAAGGAAACCGATTCCCTTCGGTCCATTCAGCTTATGTCCACTGGAGCTGAGCATATCAATTCCTAACTCATCTACATTGATCGGCACCTGTCCAAAAGCCTGTACTGCATCTGTGTGGAAAAGGATGCCATGCTCTTTGGCAATTGCACCGATTTCCTTGATCGGCTGGATAGATCCGATCTCATTGTTCGCAAACATAACAGAAATCAGAATCGTCTCTGGTGTAATAGCTTTCTCAAGCTCGTCAAGCTTCACAATACCATTCTCATCTACATCAAGATATGTGATCTTCGCTCCGCGCTCTTTCTCAAGGTATTCGCAGGTGTGAAGGATTGCATGATGCTCAATTTTGGTTGTGATGATGTGGTTTCCTTTGGATTTATATGCTTCAAAGGTGGCTTTCAGTGCCCAGTTATCAGACTCTGAACCGCCAGCTGTGAAATAGATTTCTTCTTTCTTGGCACCAAGTGCATCTGCGATCTGGCCTCTTGCCTTGCTGACGCCTTCTTTGCTCTTGGATGCGAAGTCGTAAATGCTGGATGGATTTCCATACATTTCGGTAAAATAAGGAAGCATTGCTTCTACTACTTCCGGAGCGGTCTTGGTAGTAGCCGCATTATCCAGATATATCATTTTTCCCATTTTTCTTCCTCCTGGTTTATTGGTATCAATTCGATATGAAAGACTCCCGGGAAAGGGTTATTTCATCTATCTCCTTAGGTACTTTTCTATTTCCTAGTATTTCGCTTGGATTTCTATCCCACTTTACCAGATAATAACAGTTCTGTCAAGGCACATTTACAGCATAAACTAATTAAAAGGATGAAGAGGATAGGCGGATTCTTATGTCTGACAAACTTTTTATCAAAGGAACCCTGATTCTTACTCTTACCGGCCTTGTCAGCCGCCTGATGGGTTTCTTCTATAGAATATTCTTATCTCATACTATTGGTGCACAGGGAGTTGGAATTTACCAGCTTACGCTTCCGGTTCACGCAATCGTACTGGCAGCCTGCTGTATGGGCATTCAGGCTGCTATTTCCAGGCTGTGTGCCTCTTTCACTGCCCTTGGAAAAGAAAAAGAGTCCAGAGATGCGTTGCTTCTTGGAACATTTCTTTCGATGGCACTTTGCGGACTTTTATCTTTTCTGGTCTATTGGAATGCAGATTTTGTGGCTTCTGCCTTGTTAAAAGAGCCGCGTACTGCGGTTCTGCTTCGTATTCTTGCCTTTAGTTTTCCTTTTTCAGCCTTGCATTCATGCGTAAACAGCTTTTATTATGCCAGAAAAACGACTGGAATTCCAGCTTTTATCCTGCTTCTTGAGCAGACTTCCCGGATCGGCAGCACTTACGTGATCTACCTGATTCTGATTTCCCAGAAAAAAGAGATTACCCCTGTAATAGCGGCCGGAGGTGCACTTTTCAGTGAGCTTACAGCCACTGCAGCATGTATGCTGGCGCTTGGACTGGATTTTCCAGGGAAAATTACAAACCAGGCACCGGACTGCTTCGACGTATTTTACGAGTATTTTTCTGTATGAGCAAAGGTGCTCACAGAAATTCACCTTCTGCCAAAAACAATACTGCCACTTCCATAAATGTTCTTTTAAAAGAAATCGCCCAGATTGCAGTTCCCCACTCTGTCAACCGGCTGCTGCTTACCTTACTCTCTGGCATCGAAATGGTTCTTATTCCCCAAAGATTGCTTCTGTCTGGAATAAATCAGACTGATTCCCTGTCTGTGTACGGAATTTTTACCGGAATGGCGCTGCCGCTGATTCTTTTCCCGGCGACACTGACAAATTCTGCCTCTGTTATGCTGATGCCTTCTGTGGCTGGTTTACAGGCCCTCGGTCATGAAAAAAAATTCGGCATGTGATCCGCCGCACCTGTGAAAACTGCTTTTTCTTCGGAGGTTTCTGTACATTCTTTTTCTTTATTTTCGGAAAATCACTGGGAAATTTTCTTTTTCACAGCGAAACTGCGGGGATTTATATAAGAACGTTAGCTTTTATCTGCCCTTTTCTTTATACAAATACTGCACTGGAAAGTATTCTGAACGGTCTCGGGCGCCCAGATGCCTGCCTATTTCACAATATTGCAGGAGTGTGTATCCGAATTGGATTTGTTTTCTTTTCTATTCCTGTGCTTGGAATCCGTGGATATTTTTACGGAATGCTCCTTTCCCAACTGATTCTTACCTTGCTTCATTTCATTTATCTAAACAGACTGGAGCATGTTTGAAAAATCATTCCCGCAATTTGCCTATCGACATTTTTCCATCATAGTCTATAATATTGAATCGAAAATAAATTTTGCCGATAAAAGGAGAAAATACCATGGGATTTGAATTCATCAAAAAGCTTCCAACCCCCGACGAGATCCGCAACCAATATCCCATTGATGCAAAGATCAAGGCACTGAAAGAGAAACGTGATCAGGAAATCCGTGACGTATTCACCGGAAAATCCGATAAATTTCTTGCAATCATTGGTCCCTGTTCTGCAGATAATGAAGATGCTGTATGCGACTATCTGCTGAGACTTCGCAAAGTTCAGGACAAGATCGCGGATAAAGTTTTAATCATTCCTCGTGTTTATACAAATAAACCCCGTACTACCGGAGAGGGTTATAAAGGAATGGTTCATCAGCCAGATCCGGAGAAAAAACCTAATATGCTTGCCGGTCTTGTTGCCATCCGTAAAATGCACATCCACGCTATTGAGGAAAGCGGATTTACCTGTGCAGACGAGATGCTTTACCCAGAGAACTGGCGTTACCTTTCCGATCTTCTTTCCTATGTTGCTGTAGGAGCACGTTCTGTTGAGGATCAGCAGCACCGTCTCACTGTCAGCGGTATGGATGTTCCGGCGGGAATGAAGAATCCTACAAGTGGTGACTTCAGTGTTATGCTGAACTCTGTTGTTGCAGCTCAGGGCAGCCATACATTTATCTACAGAGGATGGGAAGTTGTAACTACTGGAAATGAGTTGACACATACCATTCTTCGTGGTGCTGTAAACAAACACGGAGAGGCTATTCCGAACTACCATTACGAAGATCTTCGTCTTCTTTTCGAGAAATATTCCGCTAAGAACCTGAAGAACATGGCTACCATCGTGGATACCAACCATTCCAACTCCAACAAGCAGTATGAGCAGCAGATCCGTATTGCCAAAGAAGTTCTTCACAGCCGTCAGGTTGATTCTGATGTTCGTGGCTGGTAAAGGGTCTTATGATCGAAAGCTACATTGAGCCAGGCAATCAGAAGATCGGACCAAACCATGTATATGGTAAATCCATTACAGATGCTTGTCTTGGATGGGAAGAATCTGAGAAGCTGCTTTATACAATCGCTGAGATGTGCTAGCGCCTGTTTGAAAAATCATTTCCGCAATCTACACGCCCCACTTTGCGGTATATTTTCAGAAATAAAATTTATTTATCTCCTGTATTCTGATTTCGGAATGCGGGAGATTTTTCAGACACGCTCTAATATCTTTCGATAGAATTTTCGGTCAAACATTTTTATAATACAAGAAAGAATCTTACTTTGCAGAATTTTCATTACATAAAAAAAGAATCCTGCTTGCAGGATTCTCCGCCTGCGGTGGGTCGCCTCGAGCGACAACTACCTTTCCGCCGCAGTGCGATCCTGCCCGGTAGGGCTTTTATGTAATAGAAATTCCAACGGAATTTCCTATTACATAAAAACTGCCCACAGGTCTCTCCCATGGACAGTTATCATCTTATTCGCTCTTCTCAATGTCTTGGATGTGCTTTCATATACACATCTCGCATCCGGTTAATATTCATGCTTAAATATACCTGAGTCGTAGAAATATCGGAATGTCCCAGCATTTCCTGGACGCTTCGGATGTCTGCTCCATTCTGCAGCATATGTACTGCAAAAGAATGTCTCAATGTATGTGGCGTAATATCTCTGTGAATTCCAGCCTCCTGGCATAGCCTTTCAGCATTTTCCAGAATCCCTGACGGCTCATGGCCTTACCGGAGCAATTTGTGAACAGCGCATGCTCTGAATCATCTTTCACAAATACCTTACGTCCCTCTTCAAGATAAAGATTCAACGCTTCCTTGCTTACATTTCCAATCGGATGATACGCTCTTTATTCTCCTGGCAAACCACATAGCCAAGCTGAAGGTTTACATCTGTGGTCTCCAGATGGATCAGTTCGCTGACACGCATACCAGTGCATATAAAAGCTCTAACATAGCCTTATCCCGAATTCCCTTAGGCGTAGTCAGATCTGGCTGCTTCAAAAGATCGTCAACTTCCTGAATACTGAGAATCTCCGGAAGCTTCTTCTCTACCTTTGGAGATTTCAGATTATCTGTGGGGTTCTCTTCCATCTTCCTAAGTGCAAACATGTGTTGAAAAAAAGCACGCATGGAAGCAACACTTCTTGAAATAGTGGATGACGCGAAGTTCTCTTTCTCCATATAATCCATGTATCCATAAGATCAAATTCACGGACATCTTCCGCTTTCATAATCCCCTTCATTTCCAGGTATGCAGCCATCTTGTTCAGATCCCGCTGATAGGAAACCTCTGTATTCTGGGATGTTTTTTTCGTATTATGTAAGTATTCAATAAACTCGCGTATTTCCTGTTCCATATTGTTTACTTCCTGTCTCTTTTGTTATAAATTCATTTCATATAGTCCACGATCATACTGCTTTAGACCATGTTTGAAAAAGATTCTGGAGCGTGTTTGAAAAAGGCTTTCTGTAAGATGTGCGTCACAATTTGTGGGAGATTTCGCCCGGAATTCCTATTGTCCATTGCATTTGCTCTTTCACGCTTTATTGCAGGAACGGGCTACCTCCCCACAATAACTGATCTTAAAATGTATTTGTATTATACTTTGTAATTGACATAAAATCAAACCTTTTTTTTCGGCCAAAAATCGTTATAAAAACAAGCTTTTTTTTGCCCATTTTACAAAATAGCGTCGCTTTTATGGTAACCAATACTATATCTTGTATTTTTCATATTATTCTCATTCAAAAAATTTCGAAAAATCCAGAATTTTGTTTAAAATCCATGGATTTACACGCCATTCCAAAAGAATTCCCACACCGTATAAAGCTGTATATAAGAGCACTTTCAGGAGATAAGCGCTTACTTTCTGTGGAAAAATTCCATGATTGCGCCAGATTCCCATAGATTCCCTGTAGACCATCTGATACACCGAATCCCATAATGGCAGATAGATCAGATAATGCGGAAAAAGAAGTGCTACGGCAACTGCGCCTCCGGTAAGTCCGAACTGCAGAATAGACATGGAAAATACGATTCCCAGTCCAATTCCGGTAAAAAGCATCGCCATAATTGCCATAGGGACTCCAAATACAGTAAAACCACAGATTAGAGAAAGGAAAAAAATCCCACCGCGCATCCAGAGAATCTGCAAAAGATAATCGATTCCTCCTGCTTCTGTTTTCCCATAGGTTTCCAAAAGGTACACTGCGGAAAATGCCTGCTGCTTCCAGGAAAAGCGGTATATAAAGTTCGGGATCAGCATTCCTGCAAGAAATCCTGCAAGCAGCAAAGTCAGTCCTGGAAAAAAACTTTTCTTTTTGATACTGAGTAAATTTTCCATATATTCACCCTGTACCATTGTACGCAAGCGATGATTTGATTATGAATTACATAAAAAAATTCTTCTTGATTTTCCATGAATCAGCTCATGCAAGCATAGCTCGTTCATGGCTGCCGTCCGAGACTTTCACAAATAAAAACCGCCTCCGCATCCTTCATATAGTATGAAAAATGCGGAAGCGGTTTCTTAATATTTCTTAATGTAAATTAACTCCGATTATTTGGCATAATCAACAGCTCTGCTCTCGCGGATCACATTGACTTTGATCTGACCCGGATACTCAAGCTCAGCCTCAATCTGCTTCGCTATATCTCTTGCGAGAAGTACCATCTCAGAATCATTCACATGCTCAGGAACTACCATAACACGGATTTCTCTACCAGCCTGGATTGCAAAGGATTTCTCAACCCCCTTGAACTGATTGGTAATATCCTCAAGCTGCTTCAGCCTGTTGGTATAAGTCTCCAGTGTCTCTCTTCTGGCACCTGGACGTGCTGCGGAAATTGCATCTGCTGCCTGCACGATACAAGCAATAAGACTCTCTGGTTCCACATCACCGTGATGTGCTGCTACTGCATTGAGCACAATAGGTGTTTCCTTATATTTCTTACAAAGGTTTACACCAATCTCAATATGGGATCCCTCAACTTCATGGTCAATAGATTTACCGATATCATGAAGCAGACCGGCACGTTTCGCCATGCGCACGTCTACACCAATTTCACCGGCAAGCAGACCGGAAAGCTGGGCTACCTCAATAGAATGCTTCAGTGCATTCTGTCCATAACTTGAACGGAATTTCATACGTCCAAGAAGTTTCAGAAGCTCTGGGTGAATACCATGAACTCCAACGTCCATAGCTGCATTCTCGCCATCCTCGCGGATCTGAGTTTCAACTTCTTTCTGTGCCTTCTCAACCATTTCCTCGATTCTGGCCGGATGGATACGTCCATCTACGATCAGTTTCTCAAGTGCTACTCTTGCCACTTCACGTCTGATAGGATCAAATGATGAGAGAACTACTGCCTCAGGAGTATCATCAATGATAAGGTCTACACCTGTCAGGGTCTCCATAGTACGGATATTACGTCCCTCACGTCCGATAATACGTCCCTTCATTTCATCGCTTGGAAGCTGCACTACGGAAATAGTAGTCTCGGCAACATGGTCTACCGCACATTTCTGAATGGCATTTACACATATTCCTTGGCTTTCTTTCCTGCTTCTTCCTTCGCCTGGCTCTCAAGTTCCTTGTAAAGTCTGGCAACATCAACTTTAACATCGTCTTCCACAGATCTGAGCAATTCTTCTTTTGCCTGTTCGGAGGTCAGACCGGAAACACGTTCCAGTTCCTGTACTCCTTTCAGCTCGAGTTCATCTACTCTCTTTTCTTTCTTCTGCAATTCAGCAAATCTCGCTGTGCACTCTGCCTCGCGCTTCTCAACTGCTTCAGCTTTCTTATCAACGGTTTCTTCCTTCGATAAGACACGCTTCTCATATTTCTGCAGTTCGTTTCTACGTTCCTTGGTTTCCTTCTCCAGTTCATTCTTTGTACGGAGAGATTCTTCCTTTACTTCCAATAAAGTTTCACGTTTCTTTGTTTCGGCCGTTTTTAAGGCTTCATCAATGATGCCTCTGGCCTTTTCTTCAGCTGACCCAATCGTTTCTGCGTCTTTCTTAACTTTGTTATCCACAGAAACTTTACTAGTAATAGGAACTGCAATCAGTAGAGTGGCTACTACAGCGACAACTGCAACAATAATTGTTGTCACAGGAGCACCTCCTCAATATTTAGTTTTCATTGTGCAATCACAACAATACAAGTTTATCTTTTTTTTAGAATTATGTCAAGTTTTTCTACACAAAAATGAAATTTATATTTCGTCAAGGGTTCCTGTGAAAGTACTAAACAGCTGAATTTTGTTAAAAATTCCTCTCACAGGTAATATTCATCTCTTCAAGTACATGGGATATATCCCCATAGGAAAAGCCTCTTCGCTGAAGAAATCCCTGCAGTCTGCGCATTCCTTTTTCATCCAGAACAGTATCTGGCTGGCACTTCTTCTCTACTGCAACGCGGAGAATGGCCAGTTCATCTGGCTCTTCAATCTCTGCTGCCTCTTCCCAGGCTGCAAGGGCAGTCTCGCGGTCAATTCCTTTCCCGGAAAGCTCCTGGAGAATCTTCTGACGGCTCTTGGTACCCATGCGGAAGGAAATATAATTCATGGCATAGCGGTGATCGTTCAGATACCCATAGGAACGCACATAGTTCATGGCATCCTCTGTGGCTTCTGCTGAAAAGCCTGCCTGACGCAGCCGGTCAGACAGGCCTTTCTCTGTACGGTCCATATGCTCCAGAAGAAGCATTGCCTTTCTTCTGGCATTCTTTTGCTCTTCAGGTGTAACCGCCATATTTTATTCCTCTTCTGCTGCCGGAGCGTCAGATTCTGGTGTAGTTTCATCTTGCTTCACATCCTGCTGCTCTTCCTCCTCACCTGGAAGAAGGTGATAATGGATACGAACCTTGCGTTCAATCTCATCGCAGATGTCCGGATGCTCTTTCAGGAACAGCTTGGCATTCTCTCGTCCCTGGCCGATCTTATTTCCTTCGTATGCATACCATGCACCGCTCTTATTCACAATAGAATTCTCAGCAGCAAGATCAAGGATATCCCCTTCCTTGGAGATGCCGGTACCAAACATAATATCAAACTCAGCCTGCTTAAATGGCGGAGCAACCTTATTCTTAACAACCTTGATCCTGGTATGGTTTCCAACCATCTCGCCGCCCTGCTTCAATGTCTCTACACGGCGTACATCAAGACGTATGGATGAATAGAACTTAAGGGCACGTCCACCAGTAGTTGTCTCCGGGTTACCGAACATAACACCAACCTTCTCACGGAGCTGGTTGATAAAGATCACAACGCAGTTAGACTTACTGATAATAGCGGTCAGTTTACGAAGTGCCTGTGACATCAGACGTGCCTGCAAACCTACATGACTGTCTCCCATGTCACCATCAATCTCTGCCTTGGGAACCAGAGCTGCAACGGAATCCACGATGATAATGTCAACTGCACCGGAACGAACCATGGTCTCTGTAATCTCCAGAGCCTGCTCACCATTATCCGGCTGGGAAATGTAAAGATTGTCAATATCTACGCCTATGTTCTTCGCATATACAGGGTCAAGAGCATGCTCGGCATCGATAAAACCGGCAATTCCGCCTCTTTTCTGAACCTCGGCTACCATATGTAATGCAACAGTGGTCTTACCACTGGACTCTGGTCCGTAGATTTCTATAATACGCCCCTTCGGCACACCGCCTACCCAAGTGCAATGTCAAGGCTCAGGGAACCGGTAGGAACAGTCTCCACCTGCATATTGGCACTGGACTCACCCAGTTTCATTACAGAGCCCTTGCCATATTGCTTCTCAATATGTCCAAGAGCCGCTTCCAGCGCTTTCTTCTTCTCTTCATTTATCATTATTCCGATCTCCTATTCTTAATAATCAGACAAGTCCGTAGTAATTTCTGTAATCATTAACCGGACTGTATAACCTGTTACCATTCACAAAAGGCACCTGGCAGAACCTTATCCGTGAACAACAGCCAGGATCTGTTACTGTTCACTCCGTTCACAGTAACGCGCTTCGCGATGCACAGAAATCATGCAAAGCATGATTTCGCGCCGCAATTCTCGGGTTTTCTGTGAACTTTGTTCACAAAAACACCTCGCGGAACGTTACCAGTGAACAGCAGCCAGGATCTTCTTGCTTGCGCAAATACGAACCTATGTTCGTTTCTCTGTAGTACATACTATCTTAAATCAGTTCACTTGTCAAGCCCCTACTCGCCATATAAAAATTTTATTTTTCATGTTAAGCCAAACGAACTGTAAAGCTATTTTCACCTGTGGAATCATCGGAATACGGGTGTGAGATTCTTATGTACCCGGAGACAGACAAAACTCCGGTAAATTTGAAATGAATCGTATACGACCTTTATATTGTCGTTTTCCTGTCAGTAATTCTACTATATAGCAAAACATCCGGAATTACAAGAATTATTTCCTGCAACCCGGATGTTATTTACTATCCCGGTTACTGTTCACTCCGTGACCAGCAACACTATCCCCTCTTATCCCTGGCTAAGCACGCTTCTGACATGATCCACTTCTTCCTTGTTGCCTGAGCTGCCGGCACATAATAGCCTCTTGCACGGGCAATCTGGTAAATCTCCTCCTGGGACATCTCGCACTGATTTCTCATCTGTTTTAAGGTTTGTTTCAGCTGAGGATTCTCTGTCTGAGGGATCATCTCCCATAACGGGTCAGTTCACCGTTAATTCCGGCAAGGGTATCTGCTACCATCACTTTCATTCATCTGCGGCACCTCCTACTGTAAATACTGCATAAGCTGATTTTTGCAGTCCACTGCCGACTGGGCAGACTTCTGAAAAACTGTTTTACCTGGCATCTGTAGCCTTACTTGCATACTCCTCCATTTTACAATGGGTGGTGTCAAATCCGCCGATCAGGTGACGTAAATTCTGTAGATCCAGTTCTGAAATTTGGTTCATATAACCTGCCTCCTGTTAAAATATGTTACTGTTCACTCCGTTCACAGCAACGCGCTTCGCGATGCACAGAATCATGCATTTGCATGATTTCGCGCCGCACTTCTCGGGTTTTCTGTGAACTACGTTCACAAAAAACACCTCGCGGAATGTTACCAGTGAACAGTAACTAAAATATTTCTGTAGCGAAAACCAACAGTATGGAACCTTTGTTTTCGACAGCCTTCAAATGTCCATATATACAAAATACAGGAGAAAATAAATCTCTCCTGTATCCTGAGGCGGACACTTTACAGAAAGTAGTATGTCCGAATTTCATCTTATTATGTACCGTATATATTATGTACCATATATATCTATATCCGTACTTTAAATGGCATATTTCTTACAGAATCATTATTCCCCGATCAGCCAGTTGTACATCTCTTCATACTGGCGTGCGGAATTACTCCATGAGAAATCCTTTGCCATAGCCCGGTCTACCATCTTATTCCATTCGCGCTTCTTGTCATAGTAAATGTGCTCTGCATAGCGGATCGTGGAAAGCATCTCATGTGCATTGTAATTGCTGAATGAAAATCCGGTTCCGGTTCCTTCGAATTCATTGTAAGGCTCTACCGTATCCTTCAGACCACCTGTCTCTCTGACGATTGGAAGAGTACCATAACGAAGGCTCATCAGCTGGCTCAGACCGCATGGCTCAAACAATGACGGCATCAGAAATGCATCAGAAGCTGCATAGATTCTGTGAGACATGCTCTCATCGTAATAAATCTGTGCAGAAACCTTGCCATGATATTTCCAGTCAAAGTGACGGAACATATTCTCATAGCGCTCATCTCCTGTGCCAAGAGCTACAATCTGTACACTATCCTGACAAAGCTCGTCCATGATATAAGCGATCAGGTCAAATCCCTTCTGATCTGTCAGACGGGAAACAATACCGATCATCATAGCCTTCGGATCCTGCTCAAGTCCTAAATCTTTCTGCAGCTGGATCTTATTCTTAACCTTCTCCTTACGGAAGGTGGTAGCATTATAACGAGCTGACAGATTAATATCTGTCTCCGGATTAAAATCATTATAATCAATACCATTTACAATACCACGCAGACTGTTGGAGCGTGCACGGAGCAGTCCGTCCAGACCTTCGCCATAGAACGGTGTCTTGATCTCATCTGCATATGTATTACTTACTGTAGTAACAGCATCTGCAAATACAATACCACCCTTCAGGAAGTTGCCATCCTTGTATGCTTCCAGCTTATCCGGTGTAAAATAGTAATCGGAAAGTCCTGTAAGCTCCTTGATCGTCTTCACATCATATACACCCTGGAATTTCAGGTTATGTATGGTCATGATGGTCTTAATTCCCCAGAAGAACTGATTCTGCTGGAAGCTGTCGTGCAGATAAACCGGAACAAGACCTGTCTGCCAGTCATGGCAGTGAATAATGTCCGGGCGGAAATCAATTACCGGAAGTACGGAAAGCACTGCCTTGGAGAAGAATGCAAATTTCTCCAGATCCCACGGAGCACTGTCATATGGCTTCGGTCCACTGAAATAATACTCATTATCTATAAAGTAGAACTTAATGCCATCATACTCCATCTGAAGAATACCTACATAACAGTTCTTGTATCCAAGATCCATGTAGAAGTGTGTGACATATTCCATTTTATCTTTCCATTCCTGCTTCATGCAGGCATATTTCGGTAAGATCACGCGAATATCAAAATAACGTTTATCAAAGCATTTCGGCAGTGAGCCGGCTACATCAGCCAATCCTCCGGTCTTAATAAAAGGCACTGCCTCTGATGTTGCAAAAAGAATTCTTTTCATCCAAAAAACCCTCCTTAGTAATAGCAAATAGCGTTACTGCCACTTAATGCCAGTAACCTGCTTCTGTCTTTTATTATACCCCAAATTCGGCTCATTGGAAAGAACGATTTTTATATTCCAGTCTGATTTTGTCAGCAATCAGTGCAATAAACTCGGATTGGTAGGTTTTCCTTTCCCATTGCTCACTGTATAGCCAAACAGCTGGTCAATGGTATCCATTTTCCACGGCTCCATGCAACTTCAATGCATGTCGGATAGCCCGCTCCACGCGGCTTGGCGTTGTCTGATGGCGTTTGGCTATGGTTGGATATAAAATTTTTGTAATAGAATTCAGCATTTCCATGTCATTTACGGATAAAATAATAGCATCCCGCAGATACTGATAACCTTTAATATGTGCAGGTACTCCGATTTCATGTATGATATCTGTCACATCCGTTTCCAGATTTCCTGAATTGTAAGTATTTTCCTCTTCCTTTTGTCTTGGACGGTTCATTTCCCTGACGCGTCTCTCTCCCGCCCGGCGGATGTGTTTGATCCGGTTCAGCAGCATTTTGTTATCAAAAGGCTTCAGCATAAAATAATCTGCTCCAAGATCAAAAGCGTCCTCTGTGATCCGCTCCTGTCCCACTGCCGAAACCACAATAAATGACGGCACTTTTTTTCAAATTTTCATCGTGACTGAAGCGCTCCATCACTGAAAGTCCGTCTACTTTTGGCATGATAATATCCAGTACAACCACGTCAGGCTGTTTTTCCTTTATGATGTTACAGATTTCTTCTCCATTATGTGCTTTTCCAACCAGTTTCAGGTCTTCGTCCTGATCAATGATCTTACTCAGTACCTCCACCATTTTCTCATTATCGTCCGCAATTGCCACATTCAATTTTTCCATGAGGCCATTCTCCTTCTACTATTTTGAAAATTCTCCGGCAATCCACAGCCGGAAAGTTGCTATATTTCTGATATCAGGAAGCAAACGCGTTTTTCTTCCCAATATCTTCCTATTACCTGTACAAAACAGCAGGGCCTGTTTGCTCTTGCACATTTTTCAGAAAAATTTTCCTTTGCTGTAACAACGTCTATTATAGTGGAACTGCCATGGGGAAATCAAGCCGAAACTGCCGTTTTTACTGCATTTTCGTTCGATTAGTTTCGAGCTTTTTTGCGTCTTTTAACGACAATAATTTCATTTTTTCTGAGTGGATTTTTATATTAAGACAGCGTTTTACACCGACTCTCAATTTAACACAGTTTATTTTTTTCGCGTTTTATGATTGAAAGATATGGAACAGGTTCATAAAAATACAAGAGTGAAATCATGATTTTTCTCCATACTAGTACAGTGAAAATTAAGTTTCTGCTATATTGACGCAGCAGATGAAAAATCAGACAAGTCAATATGGCGGTTACTTAATATTTACTGTACTAGAGTGTGTTTGAAAAATCATTCCCGCAATCTGCACGCCCCACTTGCGGTATATTTCACCCGAATTCGGTTGCCGTAGCCCGCTACGGCGCCCTCATCCGGGCGAAATCTCCCACAAATTGTGACGCACATCTTGCAGAAAGCCTTTTTCAAACACGCTCTGGAGCCTGACTGTTTTTTTCGTAACAGAAGCTTACGTTTGGATTCCTGTTACATAAAGAAAACAATTTGCATGAAATCCTGCTATCAGGGGAAATTATAAGACAGGGGGGATAATCTGAGAACTCATGAATCTTCATGATAAAAAACTATACAATATGCACAAAATACAAAATAAAAGTTTGTCTACAATTTAAGTTTCTCGAGAAACCTGTTGATTTTGCTGGAAAGTTACGATATTATGAAGCCACCGAAAGGAAAGCAGGACAGACGTGTCCGGAAAAGCTTTCAAATAAACAAGTGCTGCGCAGCCTTCATTGAGTAAAATAATGGAGGAAAGAAAGATGAACAAGAAACTTATTTGCACATTAATGGCAGGTACATTGCTGGTTGGTACAGTTACCGGCTGCGGCAGTTCCTCTGAGGGAGATTCTTCTGCAAAAGGAACAGAACTGGAGCTTTTTTCCAGCAAGGCAGAGAACAAGGATATTCTTCAGAAGCTGGTAGACAAATTTAATGAGACACATGAGGACGTGACAATCAAGATCACAGCTCCGGCAGATGCAGGAACTGTATTAAAGACCAGAATGGCGAAGAATGATATGCCGGATATCGTTGCAATGGGCGGTGACAATAACTACACAGAGGTAGAAAGTGCCGGAATGCTGGTGGACTTAAGCAGCGAGGACTACATTTCCAATATTCAGGAATCCTACCTTCAGATGGTATATGATGTAAATAAGGATAAAGAAGAGAAAGCATATGGCGTTCCGTATGCAACAAACGCTTCCGGTGTCATTTATAACGTTGACAAATTCAAAGAACATGGAATTGAGATTCCAAAAACATGGGATGAATTCATTGATGTGCTCGAGAAACTTCAGGATGCAGGTGAACAGCCACTTCTTATGACATACAAAGATGCTTGGACAAGTAACTGCCCATGGAACAGTATTGCATCTGACCTTGCTCCGGAGAGCTTCAATGATGACCGTAAAGCCGGCAAGACCACATTCGTTGGAACACACGAGGAAATTGCAGAAAAATATATGAAGCTTCTTGACTATGCTCAGGATGATTTTATGGGACTTACCTATGATGATGGAAATAAAGCTTTTGCAAATGGCGAAGCAGCATGATCATCAATGGAAACTGGGCAATCAACCAGTACAAAAATGCAAATGCAGATATCAATGTGGATATGTTTGCACTCCCGGCTTCCAATGAGAAATCCCAGAACTATGTAACCTCTGGTGTAGATGTACTTCTTGGTGTATGCAAAGACAGTGCAAATGAAGAAGTGGCAAAAGAATTTGTATCCTTTATGCTTGAGCCGGAAAATGCAAAAATGTACATTGATGATCAGTTTGCTTTCTCAGCTGTAAAAGGTGTAGAGCAGGAGAATGAGACAGTGGCAGGTGTGAAAGAAGATATTGCAGCTGGAAAGGTTGCAAACTTCCCAGATCATTACTATCCATCCGGATTTGATATGTCCGCACTTCTGACCGAAATGTGCCTGAACTACACAAACGGAATGGACAACGAGGAGAACATAAATCAGTTCCTTGCACAGTGTGATGAAAAATATGACATTGCAAATGTAGACTGATCTATGTGACTGATGGAAAATACAGGCGAAAGGTGAAGAACGTGAACCGTCACCTTTTGAGCCGTATGAATTGTAAGGCTGCTGGCCACTGAGTGAACAGCAGCCTTGTAAGAAAAAAAGGGAGGATTCTATGAAGAATAAAGCCCCACGGAAAAAACCTGCTGTCAACCGGGTTTACTACATTTATGTAGGAATTCTTGCTGTTCTGTTTTTTACTTTCCACACCATTCCATTTTTTAAAGGTGTTATGTACAGCTTTACAGACTGGAGAGGATATGGAGAGTGGAATTTTGTAGGACTTCGAAATTATATCCATATGTTTTCTGATGTGGATACAGGAAATGCATATTTGTTTACATTTAAATTTGCGGTGATCACTACCATTCTGGTAAACGTGATCAGTCTGATCCTGGCCTGTGCATTAAATGCAAAGATCAAGTTTAAAAACACAATCAAAGCTTTTTATTTCCTTCCATATATGCTAGGAAGTCTGATCGTAGGATTTATTTTCAATTATATTTTTGCGAACCTGATTCCACAGCTGGGAAAAGGCCTTGGAATCAAAGCTTTAAGTGTAAATATTCTTGGAACCAATCATGCCATCTGGGGAATTGTTGCGGTATCCTTATGGATCGGATGCGCTTTTAACACCCTGATCTACATTGCAGGACTTCAGTCCATTGACACAGATGTATATGAGGCTGCTGACCTGGATGGAGCGACCGGCTTAAAAAGATTCAGCAAAATCACGTTCCCTCTGCTGGCACCATCTTTTACCATCAATATGGTACTTTCCGCAAAGGGTTATCTGATGGTTTACGATCAGATCATGGCTATGACAGATGGCGGTCCTGGAACCAGCACAACATCTATTGCAGTATTGATCTACAAAAAGGGCTTCGGAGGCGGACAGTTCGCTTATCAGTCAGCTAATGCGGTTATGCTTTTTGTTGTAGTAGTACTGATTTCCGTATTCCAGCTGCGTGTACTTGAGAAGAGGGAGGAAAAATTAGGATGAAACAGAATACAGTGAAAGTAAAAGAGCGTTACAACTGGCCTGTTACGATCCTTCTGATCATTGGAATCGTACTTGTCATCCTGCTGCCTCTTTATATGGCACTGATGATTGCCATCAAGGATCCAACAGATATGAACAACATTCTGGCACTGCCAAGAAAATCAGACTTCAGAACTTTGCAGATGCCTGGGTAATGACAAATTTTCCAAGAAAGTTTCTTAATACAGCATTTATCACAGTGGTGAATCTGATTTTTACACTGATCACAAACTCTTTTGCCGCTTATGCCATCACAAGAAACCGTAAAAAGAGCAAATTCTTTTCCCTCATGTATTATTACTTTATCAGTGCCATGTTTATACCGTTCCAGGTAATCATGCTTCCGCTGGTTGTGCAGGCAAATGCTTTTCACCTGGATAATATTTTCGGAATTACATTCCTGTACATTATTTTCGGTCTTCCTATGAATACGTTCCTTTATACAGGGGCAGTAAAGGCAATCCCGGAGCACTTGACGAAGCAGCCATGATTGACGGGGCAAATCCGATTCAGATTTTTTCTAGGATCATTTTCCCGGTTCTGAAGCCTACCACAGCTACAGTAGCAATTCTTTCCTTCATGTGGACCTGGAATGACTTTACCATGCCATTGGTACTGTTAAGTGATGAAAGCCAACAGACACTGCAGCTTGCCCAGTATGTATTTAAAAAACAGTTTTCTGTTGATTATAATCTGGCATTTGCTTCTTATCTGCTTGTTCTGCTTCCAGTGCTGATCGTGTATATTTCTGTCAGAAATGGATCATGAATGGTGTAGTAGCCGGTGCAGTAAAATAGAAGAAAACAAATACGCGCCATGGGAATATTTCACTGCGGCCATGTACCGGGCAAGAATATTCTGTGGGAAAATAAATATAGAATATCAGGAGGACAGCCAGGAAATGAAGAAGAACTGGTGGAAAGAAAGTATTGTATACCAAATCTATCCAAAAAGCTTCAATGACAGCAATGGGGATGGAATTGGTGATATCAGAGGAATTATAGAGAAACTTGATTATCTGAAGGAACTTGGGGTAAATGTTCTGTGGATCTCACCTATGCTGGAGTCCCCACAGGATGACAATGGCTATGATATTTCAGATTATCGCAGAATTTACAAAGATTACGGAACCATGCAGGATTACGAGGAACTGCTTTTTCAGGCGCATGAGCGTGGAATCAAGGTGCTGATGGACCTGGTTGTAAATCATACTTCAGACGAACATCAGTGGTTCCTGGAGAGCAAAAAGTCCAAGGATAATCCGTACCGTGACTATTATATCTGGAAAAATCCGGTAAACGGAAAAGAGCCAAATAACTGGGGCGGTGTATTCGGCGGTTCTGCATGGGAATACGACAATGAGACACAGATGTATTACCTGCATCTGTTTTCAAAAAAACAGCCGGATCTGAACTGGGAAAATGAGAAAGTGCGCCAGGAAGTTTACGATATGATGAAATTCTGGTGTGACAAGGGAATCGACGGTTTCCGTATGGATGTGATCAGTATGATTTCCAAGGATCAGGCTTTCCCGGATGGAGAAGTGAAAAGCGGCCTGTATGGAGATTTCGGTCCATACTGCGTTCACGGTCCGCGGGTCCATGAATTTTTACAGGAAATGAACCGTGAGGTATTGTCTAAATATGATATCATGACAGTTGGGGAAACTTCTGGTGTTACCATTGAAGAGGCACAGAAATATGCCGGGGAAGAAAGTGGCGAGCTGAATATGGTGTTCCAGTTTGAACATGTTGAAGATGCTTCCCCGCATGCGGAGTTTGGTAAATGGACCACTGACAGATATGACTTTAAGGCTTTCAAAAAGACGATGATCAAATGGCAGGAAGAACTTCAGGGAAAAGCATGGAACAGTCTTTTCCTGGGAAATCATGATCAGCCAAGAAGCGTTTCCAGATTTGGAAATGACAATCCGGCATACAGAGAAACTTCTGCAAAAATGCTGGCAACCTGTCTTCATATGATGCAGGGAACCCCTTATGTATACCAGGGGGAAGAGCTTGGCATGACAAACGCATATTTCCATAAGCTGGAAGATTATAAGGACATTGAGAGCATTCAGTATTATACAGAGCTGACAGATGCAGGGCTGATGGAGCCGGATTACATGATGAAATGTCTGATGCTCAGAAGCCGTGACAATGCAAGAACACCTATGCAGTGGGACGGTTCAGAAAAAGCAGGTTTTACAGATGGAGAGCCGTGGATTAAAATAAATCCGAACTGTAAAGAAATCAATGCAGCCAGTCAGTTGGATGATCCGGATTCCATTTTCCATTATTATCAGAAACTGATCGCTCTTCGCAAGGAGAAAGATATTATTGTGTACGGTGAGTTTGAACCGCTTTGCCGTGAGGATGATCAGATTTTCGCATATACAAGAAAGCTGGATGAGGAAAGACTTCTTACAGTCTGCAATTTCAGTGAGCAGTCTGCAGAATTTGAAGTTCCTGCAGAATTTGAAGGTTCCCGGTGCCTGATTACAAACCTTGACCGAAAAGTATTTAAGGGTAAAATCGTGCTGAAACCATATGAGGCATTTGTGTTATATAAATAAACAGGTTACTGGACGAGAAACGGACAGCAGATAACCAGACTTAAAGGGGCAAAATTTTTTGCCTCTTTTTTGAAAGACGAGGAAGATTGTTATGATCAGAAAATACAGATACGGAGCTCCTTTTGATACGGAGGCAGTAACAGAGAAGATTGAAACAGCGAATGGCGCTTTTCCTTATGGAAAAATCAGCCTGGAAAAGGGCTTTGATTTTACATATGTGATGGATGAGGATGATATTGTTTATGGACTTGGGGAAGCCAACCGCGGCATCAATAAAAGAGGATACTGCTATATCAGCAATTGTACCGATGATCCAAACCATACGGAAGACAAGCGTTCTTTGTATGGTGCCCACAACTTTATCATTGTAAGCGGAAAGACAACATTTGGACTGTTTTTCGATTACCCTTCTGAACTGACTTTTGATATTGGATATACCAGAATGGACACTCTGAAAGTGACATGCGCAGATGCAGACCTGAATGTGTATGTGATTGAAGGTGAATCTGCCTATGATATTGTAAAGCAGTTCCGCCATGTGATTGGACGCAGCTATATTCCCCCGAAATTTGCATTTGGTTTCGGACAGAGCAGATGGGGATATACCACCAAGGAGGATTTTCGCAAGGTGGCAGCAGGATACCGTGAGAATCACATTCCCCTGGACATGATCTACATGGATATTGATTATATGGATTCCTACAAGGACTTTACGTTGAATCCGGAGAATTTCCCTGATTTCCCGGATTTTGTAAAAGAGATGAAAGACCAGGAGCTACGCCTGATCCCTATTATTGATGCTGGTGTAAAAGTGGAAAGCGGCTATGAGGTTTACGAGGAAGGTGTGGAAAAAGATACTTCTGCCAGCGGGAGGATGGAAGTGATTTTGTGGCAGCCGTATGGCCGGGGGATACTCATTTTCCGGATTTTCTGAACAAGGATGCCAGAAAGTGGTTTGGAGACAAATACAGCTTCCTTATTAGCCAGGGGATTGAAGGCTTCTGGAACGATATGAATGAGCCTGCTATTTTCTATTCCTCAGAGGGAATGGAAGAGGCGAAGAAACTTGCCGGAGAGTTTTACCAGGATAAAGAAGGTAAGATCCACATTTGGAAAATGCAGGGCGAGCTAAACGGACTCGCAAACAACCCAGAAGATTACCGCAGATTTTATCATAATGTGGATGGCAAAAAGATCCGTCACGACAAGGTACATAACCTGTTTGGCTACAATATGACAAGAGCAGCAGGCGAAGCATTCGACCGCATTGATCCGGAGAAGCGTTTCCTGATGTTTTCCCGTTCCTCCTATATTGGAATGCACCGTTACGGCGGAATCTGGATGGGAGACAATAAATCCTGGTGGTCACACATTCTTCTGAACCTGAAAATGCTGCCGTCTTTGAATATGTGCGGATTCCTTTACACAGGAGCAGATCTTGGCGGATTTGGTGCGGATGCAACAAGAGACCTGGTGCTTCGCCATATGGCACTTGGGGTATTTACTCCGCTTATGCGTAACCATTCCGCAATCGGAACAAGAGAGCAAGAGTGCTATCAGTTTGAGAATGTTGAGGATTTCCGAAATGTGGTAAATACGAGATACCGCCTTGTTCCGTATCTGTACAGCGAATACATGAAGGCCGCTTTAAACGATGATATGTATTTCAAACCACTTGGCTTTGTTTATCCGGATGATAAGATGGCAATCCGGGTGGAAGACCAGCTGATCCTTGGAAATGAGATTATGATCGCACCGGTTTACGAGCAGAACGCAAGAGGGCGTTATGTTTACCTTCCGGAAGAAATGAGGTTTGTGAAATTTCTGACAGACGGAAGTATTTCTGAGGAGATTCTGGAAAAAGGCGTTCATTATGTGGAGGTTGCCTTAAATGAAGTGCCTCTGTTTATCCGGAGTGGTAAGTGTATTCCGGTTGCAGAGGCTGCGGAGTGTGTGAAGGATATTGATACTTCCAAACTCACTATGCTGGGATATGAAGGCAGCAGTTATACTTTGTACGAGGATGATGGCGTGCATAAGGAGTACGATAAGGCTGAGAATTATAGAAAATTAGAAAAATAACAGAATGAAAAGATCCCTTGAAAGTCTTTGGAAATTTCACGACGAGGTTTAAAAGATTTTTTAAACAGGATCCAGAAGACAGAAAATCGGAGCTGGATGTCAATTTCCAGCTCCGATTTTTCAGATACCATATCGATAAACCACACAAACAGAATCAATCCCAGCATGATTGCACCAGCTTTTTCCCAGGCATATTGATTCATGGAAAAAATAAGGGGCGCTCCGATTCCGCCTGCGCCTACCAGACCGAGAACGGAAGCTTCACGGATGTTTACATCAAACCGGTAGAGGATGATAGAGGTGAAAACAGGCTTCAGCTGTGGCAGGACACTGTGGCAGATGGCGGGAAGAGGACGGACCCCATGGCCAGCAGCGCATGATAGGGACGAGGGTCCAGGGCATCTAGTGCTTCTGTAAATCTTTTGGTGAGAAGTCCGATACTGCATACGGCCAATGTCAGCACTCCTGTGAAAGCTCCTGGCCCGGATACCCGGATGAAAATCAGTCCATACACCAGAAAAGGCACCGAACGGATTATCATGATCACCAGATTAAAAAGAAAGGACACAGGAGCAGGTACGAAACGTTTGGTATTTAGAAAAGCCAGCGGTGCAGATACAATGGCTCCGATTACCGTTCCAATAAAAGCAATGCACACTGTTTCCAGTAAAAGATACCCAAGCCCATCTTTTTCAGCCGAGAAAAAGAAGCTCCAGTCTGGCTGCAGAAAGCCAGCAAACATATTTCGCAAAGTCTGTGGACTGGTTTTGGAAAAATCCGGCAGGGAAAGGGTAAACGTGCAGATCAGAAACAGGGCAGCCAGAAACAGAAGCAGCAGTCTGGCCTGCTCTTTTTTTATTGTGTGCTCTTTTCGTATCAAGGCGGCCAGATACCGACTGAAATATTCAATCACACACACTGTTAGAAAAAGCATCAGCAGAATGGTCCCCACTTTGTCATACTCCAACCAGGAAATCTTCTCATTGAGAAGCAGTCCGATACCGCCAGCTCCCACATATCCTAAAATGGAGCTGTGCCGTACATTGGTTTCCAACAGGTAAAGTGCATTGGTGAGAAATCCAGGAATGATCTCTGGTAGAATTCCATGGATATAAGCTACATACTTTGAAACACCCATAGCCCGAAGTGCCTGGTAAGCTTTTACATCGGCGGCACTTGCATCCTCGTAGGTAAGTTTTGTCATAATGGCAAAGGTGTACAATGTAATGGCAAAAGTACCTGCAAAAGTTCCAAGCCCGAAAAGAAAGGTAGCAGTAAGCGCCAGAATCAAGGCTGGAAAAGAACGGAGAATCTGGATTACAATTCTAAGTATCCGTCGTATTACAGCTGGAAATCCTAAGTTTGCAGCGCCAAAAGGCGAGAGTACAAGGGCAAAAAAGATGCCAAGTACCGTTCCGGTAACAGACATCTGAATGGTGTAAAAAAGTGGCAGCAGGATCTTCTGAATATAGGAAAAATCTGGCGGGATCATATCCACGACCAAGTCGGTGAGGTGGCTCCTTCGTTTCCAGAAAGTTACAAGGTCACAGTCTGTGAAATTTGCTGCAAGGAAAAACAAAATCAGAAAAGAAATTGGAACAGCAAATTTTGCCACAATGGAATTTTTGCTTATTTTGTTATCATTCATAAGCGACACCTCGCTTATTCTCTATCTGAGTATCATTTTTGTTATAAATTTGTGTAGTGATAGAATCAGTCAGATCAGCAGTCTTACCGTCAAATACAACCTTGCCATCTTTCAGACCAATAAGTCGGTCGGAGAACTCCTGGGAGAATTCCAGATTATGGCTGTTCATTAAAATGGTGACACCATCAGTCTCATGAATACTCTTCAGCAACCCTAGAATCTGTCTCCCGGTAACTGGATCAAGAGACGCCACCGGTTCATCTGCCAGCAGGATCGCCGGGTGCCGCATAAGTGCTCTTGCAATTGCCACCCTTTGCTTTTGTCCGCCAGACAGATTCTTAATCGGTTCCTCTGCCTTTTCCAGAAGTCCAACCCGATCCAGCAGTTTCAGAGCTTCTTCTTTACGTGTTTTTCCATAAAGTCCAAACACGCCCTGGAAAAATCCCATATCCGGAAGTCCGGCAGTCAGCACATTCTTCAGACAGGTAGAATTCTCCACCAGACAAAAGTCTGATAAATGGTTGCGATGGATTTTTGCAGTTCACGTTTTTTCCTTCCTTTTAGAGAATCAAAGCGCTTATCATCCAGAAGCACCTGTCCGCCAGTGCACTCCATCATTCCATTGAGAATGCGAAAGAGCGTTGTCTTCCCCGCCCCCGAAGGCCCGATCACCGAGACAAACTCTCCCTGCGAGACGCGGAAATCCACATCTATCAGGGCTTTTGTGTCATTATGAAATTCTTTTGCGATATGCTGAATCTGTAAATTCATAGATAATCCTGCCTTAAATATGATTTCGTTGCTATTTAGTTGATTAAAAGTTCTTCAATGCGGACGCATTTGGACAATGTGTATTACTCACTCGCCGGCGCAACGCTGCAGCGAACTAATCGCTAACTGCGACTAATGCGTTCGGGAGAGCCCTCACGCATAAGTCTACGTAAGCGCTGGATTTCGCCTCCGCTAAGAGCGCGCCTGAAATGGCTCGCTGGAGTAATACACATTGCCCAAATGCTGTGTACTGGCTGGGACTTGCTGGTTGATAAGAACTTTTAATGAAGAGTGGAGGGGGAGTGATTGGTTTCCCTATACTTTCTTGACAACGATAGATTAGAAAAAAACAATAAAGTTGCGGGATACCAACTACTTCACCCCACCCCCGTTGTTGGCGTTACTGTTTCTTTCTTCCCTTTCCAGTAACCAGCGATTTTGCAATGTATATTCGCAAGCCGCGCATTTTAGGAGCGGTTTTAGTGGAGGCGAGATCCATGACTTACGGAGACTTAGGCACGAAGGCTTTCCTGAGCGTCTTAGTCGTAGTTAGTCATTAGCTTGCCAGAACGCCTGGACGCGCGGCGGTGAATATACATTGTGAAATCGCGTCCGGGATAACGACCAACACATTAAATTGCAATTGCCGGGACCAAAAAGCCCCGGCAACATTTTATTCCATAGATTTCAAGAGCTCCTGCGCCTCGCGCTCGCCATCGTAATTGGAGTCATCGCCCCATTCATATCCAACCTGGCTGAACACACTGATAATATCTTTTCCCTCGTCCGTATTCGCAATCTCAATAAAGGAATCTCCCAGCGCCTGGCGGAAATCTTCATCCTGCATAACTTCAGAAGTTTTGCTGTAGGCAATCATATCATTGTAAATCTTATCTGTAACTCCGATCACACCAGTCTGATTTACCATATCATCTGTACCTCCGAGGTCTCTTTCCATTCCGGTGCGTATTTGGTACGGATGTGGCCATAAGAAACCATCACATCAGCCTGTCCGGAAGCCAGACGTGCAAGAGAGGTTGTATAAGAATCAGATTCTACCGCATTTGCCAGATCACTGATTCCCTTTCCATATTTTTCGTTCAGCCATAAGCTTGGATAAATATAACCGGAAGCTGAAGTTGGTCCCATAACAGCCCAGGTAGCATCGTTCAGATCATCCAGGTAGCTCTTCGCCGTTATTTACCTTTTCCAGTAAAGCCTGTCCCTTTTCGCTTGGACCTGCCAGAATAATAGAACGGTAATAGGTAGACATCTCATCGGTGTTTTCTTCGATTGTACCATCATTCCAATCTTTCGGATCATCAGAATCTTTGTTGATTCCATAGCGAAGGGCGGTAAGAAGAACGTCACAGTCATCAGAGAAAAGTACGTAATTTCCGCCTGAAATAAATCCGATATCTGCGCTTCCAGCACTTAAAGCCTGGCCAACAGCGGTGTAGCTTGTACCTACTGTCATGTCCACGTTCTCCACGTCATACCCCTTGGTGAGCAATGTTTCCTTCAGTAAATCTTCCAGCGGCTCGGTAGCAGTGGTGATGGTGTCGGAATCTGCATATGGGGAAAATGCAATCTTCAGAGAATCAATGGTTTTGGTGTCCTCTGCAAAAACAGTGACAGTGCTCCCAACGGTAAGTCCCAGCATAATGCCAGGGAAAGTGCGGATACAATGTGTTTCTTCATAGTGAAATACCTCCATGCTTTTGTTTGATCATATAATGTGTTACTGTGCATTTGAAATGTTACGCAAAGCGAATCGCTGCGAATAAAATGGGCAGTAACTTTATTTCTGCTGGAAGTCGGTTATAACAGGAAAACTGCCAAATTTCAAACCATAACATGTTTGAAAAAAGGTTTTTCCATTATTCTTATTCGCGTAAATAAAAAATACATGCCTCCCAGCATGTATCGAAAATGACTTTCGAGCAGATGCTGACAATTCACCTGCAAAAAAAAGGTGAACAGGTTTCGGTCGATCCTGACGGGATCCTCTCAACCCGGACTTACGGGCTCCCTCGCAATCTGGTTTTCGTCATCACAAATTCTGACCGCAGCACAAGGGCGCTCCCCCTGGTGCTGCATTCCGTTAACCGGATAAATTGTATCATACCTGCCCTGGAATTACAATAAAAAATTCTGGCATAGCATTTGTAAAAATGTAAAAATGTAAAAATGGAGATGGAGATGGAGAAGTTATTGCTTATTCGAAGTTCAATAATATGGAAAAAAAACATGGCAGTTCTCCGTCGAAAATAATTGACGTGGTATATGCTTTAGTGAGGAAAAGAAAAATCCCCGTAACAGATCAAATTTAAGGTCTGTTATGGGGATTTATGTGTAGGAATAGTTATAAAAAAGTGTAAAACTCTATAATTTCAATCCGTTATTGTGGAAAGCATGCAATTATTTAATTGCATCCAGCGCATTGGAAATATCCGCGATCAGATCCTCTTTATCTTCAAGACCAAGGCTGATACGGATCAGCTCTGCCGGTACACCAGCTTCGATAAGCTGCTCGTCTGTCATCTGTCTGTGGGTGGAGGTGGCAGGGTTCAGGCAACAGGTTCTTGCATCTGCTACGTGAGTCTCAATTGCGCCAAGCTTTAAGTTCTGCATAAAGGTGGAAGCTGCCTCGCGGCCGCCCTTCAGACCGAAGGAAACAACACCGCAGCCGCCGTTTGGCAGATATTTCTTCGCTCTGTCATAGTATTTATTAGATGGAAGTCCAGGGTAATTTACGTAAGCTACCTTCGGATGGCTTTCCAGAAATTCTGCTACAGCCTGTCCATTCTCCACATGCTTCGGCATGCGTACATGCAAGGACTCCAGTCCAAGATTCAGGATGAAAGCACTGTTTGGGGATTGCATGGAACCGAAATCACGCATAAGCTGAGCGGTACATTTCGTGATGAATGCGCCTTCTTTTCCAAATTTCTCAGCATATGTAATTCCGTGATAGCTCTCATCTGGCGTGCAAAGTCCTGGATATCGGTCTTTGTGCGCCATCCAGTCAAAGTGACCGCCATCAATTATAGCACCGCCTAATGCTGCACCATGTCCATCCATGTATTTGGTGGTGGAGTGAGTAACAATGTCAGCACCCCATTCGATGGGGCGGCAGTTCACTGGTGTAGGAAAGGTATTATCTACTACAAGGGGAACCCCATGTTCGTGAGCAACTTTTGCAAAAAGTTCAATATCCAGGACGGTAAGTGCCGGATTCGCAATGGTTTCGCCGAACATAACCTTGGTATTTGGCTTGAAAGCTGCGTTTAATTCTTCTTCTGTAGCATCAGGGGAAACGAAGGTTGCGGTGATTCCCATTTTGGCCATGGTAACAGAGATCAGGTTGAAGGTTCCGCCGTAAATGGAGGAAGAAGCTACAATATGGTCTCCACACTCGCAGATATTGAATAGTGCCATGAAATTAGCTGCCTGTCCGGAAGAAGTAAGCATAGCTGCGGTTCCACCTTCCATTGATGCAAGCTTGGCTGCTACATGGTCGCAGGTGGGATTCTGAAGACGGGAGTAAAAATAGCCCTCAGCCTCAAGGTCGAAAAGCTTTCCCATATCCTCGCTGGTGTCGTATTTGAATGTTGTTGACTGAATAATCGGGATCTGTCTTGGTTCACCATTGCCAGGTTTATATCCAGCCTGAACACATTTTGTTCCCATTCTGTAATTGTTCATGATGTGCCTCCTCATTTGGTAAAATAAGCTCCCTGTGGAGAAGTGTTCACAGAGAGCGTTCACATAGAGATATAGTATCATTTTTTTATAAAAATAGCAACGGCTTGATGCAAATTGTGACGTACATCCTGCAGAACGGGTTACTGTTCACTCCGTTCACAGTAACGCGCTTCGCGATGCACAGAAATCAAGCATTCGCATGATTTCGCGCCGCACTTCTCGGGTTTTCTGTGAACTTTGTTCACAAAAAACATCTCGCAGAACGTTACCAGTGAACAGTAACAGAACGGGTTACTGTGAGCGGTCACTTCTTATTTCGCGAAATATCTTCAATGATCGTGGTATTTATGTCATCTTCATACAGACGCATCTGCACTTGCATAGGTGTGGGATCGTTGGTGAGTTTCATTCTTCCGAAGTGGTTAAAGAAGAACAGGATGCCGAGACCGATACCGATGGAATAGGAGATTTCCAGAACAGTATTGCCGGTTGTGGCTGTCCGGTGACTTGGGTGTAGATCTGCTCAAATAGAGCGGGGATGTCTACGTCATTGTTAAAGGTCATAATGGAAAAGCCTGCACCGAAAAAGGTGGCGAGGCAGACAAATATGACTTTGCACCATCTTATAACAATATTGACAGTTCCTTCCTTCTGATAGGTGATGATGAAGTTTGGTTCGCCAATATGCGTAATATCAAGATCAGCTCTTTGAGCTGGATATCATTTATAAGATCCATAACAGAAATCACATACCGGCCTGTCTTGTCCGGATCCAGGTTTGCTACCGGGAGAACCCTTAGGTGATTTAAAATTTTGGAATTGGTGCAGGATAGCTTGGCAATGTCCTGAAGATAGACATGGGGGTGATGGACCTCCACGTTTTCTTCGGTTTGGATGTATAGTGTGTCACTCATGAAATTCACTCCCATTGTAAAAAATGTTGGTTTCAGGCAAGGATAAAGTACGTTGTTATTCTTTCATTTTCGGTTTAAAAAACCAGCTTGCCAGATAAGAAAAAATCAGGGCTGCAGAGACACCAGCTGCGCAGGCGGTGAAGCTCCTGTGAAAAGCCCGATGACACCATCTGTGTCGATGGCTTCTTTCAGACCTTTCCATAGTGTATTCCCGAAACCAAGTAATGGCACAGCAGCACCGGCACCGGCGAAATCAATCAGAGGCTGATAAATGCCTATGGCGCCAAGAATAGAGCCGGTGCATACCAGAAGAACCATGACACGTCCAGGCATAAGTTTGGTTTTATCAAGTAAAATCTGGACAAGGGCGCAGATCAGGCCACCTACCCAGAATGCATTAAAATAGTCCATGAAATCATCTCCTCATAGATACAGAAAAAGATAGTTGGTAGAGACAGATTATAATTAATACAGTACGGCTTATAGGACTGCAATTATACAGGAAGTACGCACAATTATTTAGTTTACTGCTTTTGATCTTTTTTTGAAACATGCTCTAATACTACAGCATGTGCAATCCCCGGAATGGAATCTCCCTCATTAAAACTTGTTTTGGAAAGCAATGCTCCTGTAGGAACAAAGAGCACCTTTTTCCAGGTTCCTTTTGCCAGTTCCGGCAGAATATAAGCAGCCAGCACAGATGCACTGCATCCACAACCACTTCCACCAGAATGAGTATCCTGTGTTTCACCATCAAAGATTAAAAGTCCACAGTCCTGATAAATGGACTCTATATCATATCCTTTTTCTTTTAACAGATCCAGCAGGATCCGTTTTCCAACAGCTCCCAGGTCTCCGGTGAAGATTGCATCATAATCATCAGGTGTTCGGTCAAAGTCACAAAAATTCCGGTAAATGGTATCGCAGGCGGCAGGTGCCATGCATCCACCATGTTTAGAGAATCCTTAAGTCCAAAGTCAATCAGCTTTCCAGTGGTGAGTCCTGTTATTTGGACACATCCTTCTGCTGAAATTAGCGGATCAGTCTTTTCCGGAATTTCCGGAACAGGCAAAGTTCCGGAGAGAACACAGGCACCGCTCCCGGTAACCGTCCACGTGGCTGAGAGAGGACGCTGGTTTCCGTAAGCCAGAGGAAATCGGAATTCTTTTTCTGCGCTGGCAAAATGGCTGGAAGTGGCACAGAGAATATGTTCTCCGTATCCGGCTGCAACAGACATGGCGCCAAGAGAGAGGGATTCCCCTATGGTGGAGCATGCACCGAAAAGTCCGTAAAATGGGATTCCCATTCCGGCAATTCCAAAGGAAGAGGCGGTAGTCTGAGCCAGAAGATCACCTGCGAAGGTCATGCGGATATCCCCTGGAGTAAGTCCGGCTTTTCCAAGGGCCAATGCGGCTGCTTCTTTTTGCATGGTGCTTTCCGCAGCTTCCCAGGTAGCCTCTCCAAACATAGGTTCTTCGCAGACCAGATCAAATTTGCTTCCAAGAGGTCCTTCCCCTTCCTTTTTTCCAACTACAGAAGCACAGCTTACAACGTAAACCGGATTCTGAAAGCTCATACTGGCAGAACCGGTAAGTCTGGCTGGTGTCTGTGGATTCATGAAATCACCTCCATTATTTTCAGAAGATAGTAGATCACTCCGGCAATCCAGGAACTCATGATTCCGTAAAGGATTACAGGACCTGCAATGGTGAAAATCTTGCAGCCGATTCCAAAGACCTGACCCTCCGTTTTATATTCAATGGCAGGGGCGGCTACGGAATTAGCAAAACCGGTGATTGGAACCAGACTTCCCGCTCCGCCAAATTTTCCAATCTTTGGATAAATATTAAATCCAGTAAGAATAACACTGATGAAAACCAGGGTAACAGAACACCAGGTACCGGCCATATCCTGGTCTAATCCTCTGGATTTTGCAAAATTTGTTATAATCTGCCCAACGACACAGATTACACCGCCTGTGAGAAAAGCCTTTGCCATGTTCATGGGAAGACTGTGGGTAGGGGTGATCTGTTTTACATAGTCGGCGTATTGTTTCTGCTTTGCTTTTGGTATGGAACTGTTCATAAATGCCTCCTGTAGCTATGATGAATGGAATTGCTTGCTTAGAGTACAGTAACCTTTTGGTTCTATTATTATGTGAAAAAATATGTAAAATATACTTTCTTTTTAGCTGAATTTATACTATCATGATAGTATTGTTATAGTTATTACGGAAGATGATGCTATTGCTCATAAACAGAATGACAGTAGCCTCATATTATAAACCGAAGAAGAGAGGTACCTTATGGGAAAATATTTTATAGGGAAGGGAGTACAGCTCCTTACAGAGGAAACTGAGAATAAGATCAGAATCTATAAGCTGGGACTGCTTCAGCCGGAATTTGGACATATGCCATGCATCAGTGGGAATGCATTCACTTTTCTATTGGCAGAAGAAGGAGAAATACAGTGTCAGATAAATCAGGAAAAAGTAGATCTGGAAGCTGGCGAGGCGTTATTTATCAATGCAGGACAGTCCTATCGTCTGGTCAGAAGTGAGAAGGAAAGCAGCAGTTTTTATATAATTGAGGTGGCTGGAGAGTATCTGGCAGCTGGAGATGAGAGCCTTCAGAATAAATATATTTCACCGGTTGCAGAAGCAGAATCCTTCGCTTATTGCAGGTTTATGCCGTCAGCTGAGGAAGATACAGATGAAGATATTCTTCTTCAGGCACTTCTTGCCGCTGCGCAGACAGCAGAAGGCAGGGATATGCCTATGAACTGGATATGAAGAGCTGGCTGTTCACTGCATGGGGAAGCCTTTATAAGAAATTTGCCCAGCCGCGTCCAGAATGTAAGAATGCGGTGATCAGGGAACGGTTGAAACTAAATCGTATGACAGGATATCTCACTGAGCATTGTAACGAGAAACTGACTCTTTCTGCTATGGCAGAAGCATGCCAGGTAAGCACTGGTGATTTTTGCCGTTTCTTTAAGAAACATATGGAGATGACTCCATTCGAATATTTGCAGAAATGCAGAATCTGGAACAGTATGGATGCAGTTCTGGATAAGACCGCTTCTATGGGAGATATTGCAGTGGAAAATGGTTTTGCAGGAGCAAGCTATTTTTCAGAGACTTTCCGAAAAGAGATGGGCTGTTCTCCCGCGGATTATCGGAAATGGTACCGTTGTTTGTCAGATGAATGTCCGATAATCACCAGAGAAAATAAAGAAGAAAGCGCCAAGGTGTCAAAGCGGGATAAAAAGGGAAGTCAGACAAAAATGTTCCATCCTATTTACTATAATAGAAAATTAGTTGTGTTGATTTTTAACGCAATTCAGGGAAACCACCGTTTATAAAAATAATACAAAGATCCAAAAGCTTTTCCGAAGGCTACTGCGATCACGACCCATCGGATTCCATTGGTCAGTTTGATCCTTCTGGAAAAGATGGGGAAAACATCTGCCATCTCAGCAAGTGCCATGATCCATCCGCCCAGAAAGATACCGGAAAAAAGTCCATAAAGGAGCAGGGTAAAGGTTCCGCCTGGAATGTGCCAACCATAGAGGAAAAAAAGATTACCACATACAATGCCAAGAAGCGTAATATCTTCATATAACAATATATGTTTCCTGTATGAGTGATACCGGCATAGCGGGGAACGATGGAAAGACCGATAAGCAGGCCAACTACACCGCCTGCGATGATGATTCCAGAGCAGAAGCCAACTATGGATAGGAAAACTTGCTGGATCATGGGTGAGATCTCCTTTCACGAAACGGACCTGTCGCTGAGAAAAGTTTGTTGTTTTGCAACTATCATAACAACATTTAGTATGGAAAGAATCTTAGAAAATATGCGTTTTTTCTGTACATTTGTGAAGTTAAATAGTATAATAAAACGATGCGGCAATGGAAAGAATAGGATTGGCGCAGATATTGTTTGATAAAAAGTTGAGTATAGAAAGATAGAGGATGTAAATCTGTGAATGTAAATTTAAAACAGCGGTTCCAGGAAATTCTGGAAGATAACCGGATACTGGAAGCGGAGCTTATGAGCAGGCATACTACATTCCGAATTGGCGGTCCGGCAGATTTCTTTCTGGTACCGGAGAATGCTGACGAGATTAGGAAAATCATAGCAGTTTGTAAGGAAAAAAATGTTCCATATTTTATTCTTGGAAATGGAGCAATCTTCTTGTAAGCGACAAGGGCTATCAGGGAGTGGTAGTGCAGCTGTATAGAAACTTTGGACAGATCAGAGTTGAAGACAGCCAGATCCATGCCCAGGCAGGAGCTCTTTTATCTGGAATTGCTGCAGCTGCAAGAGAGGCATCGCTGACTGGCTTTGAGTTTGCAGGGGGAATTCCGGGAACCTTAGGCGGCGCTGTGGTGATGAATGCAGGAGCGTATGGCGGAGAAATGAAGGATGTTCTGAAAGAAGTCACGGTTCTTACTCCAGAGGGCGGAGTCCTGACATTGCAGGCAGATGAACTTCACATGGGTTATCGAACCAGTGTGATAAAAGAAGCAGGCTATATTGTTCTGGAAGCTGTCATTTCTCTTGAAAAGGGTGATCAGGAGGAGATTCGCAGCCGTATGCAGGAGCTAGCAGGGATGCGAACCAGCAAGCAGCCACTTTCTTATCCAAGTGCAGGAAGCACTTTCAAACGGCCAGAGGGCTATTTTGCAGGCAAACTGATCATGGACAGCGGATTGCGAGGCTATCAGGTAGGCGGTGCCCAGGTTTCTGAGAAGCATTGCGGTTTCGTGATCAATACAGGAAATGCCACAGCGAAAGATGTTACCACGTTGATGTCTGATGTTCAAAGAATTGTTATGGAGAAATTTGGTGTGAAGCTTGAACCAGAGGTGAAGTTTCTGGGAGAATTCTAGAGCATGAAGAATCCTTTGGAATGGATTTAAGACACATAAGAGGCAGAAGAGTCCGTTTTACTGCTACTGGTCAGGCCGTGAGCAGTGACACTGTTTTGCCCGGCAGGAGATAAATTATGCGATTTGTAATTGTTACAGGCGTTTCCGGCGCAGGTAAGTCTACTGTGCTGAAAATGCTGGAGGATGCCCACTATTTTTGTGTGGACAATCTTCCTATTCCATTGGTGGAGAAATTTGCTTCCCTGATGCTGGAAGTACATGAAGAAGGAGTCCAGAATGCGGCTCTTGGTATTGATGCCAGAAGCGGTCACTCTCTGGAAGAACTGGCACAGGTTCTGGATCATATGAAAGAAGCTGGATATGATTTTGAGATTCTTTTTATGGATGCAGAAGATTCCGTGCTGGTAAAGCGTTATAAGGAAACCAGACGCAGCCATCCGCTTGCCAGTAACGGCAGGGTAGATGACGGAATCCGTCTGGAACGCCAGAAAATGGATTTTCTTCGTAAGAGAGCTGATTATATTATTGATACCAGTCACCTTCTTACAAGGGAGCTGCGCCAGGAAATTGAGAAGATTTTTGTAAATAATGAAAAATTCTGTAATATGATGGTCACGGTTCTGTCTTTTGGATTTAAGTATGGAATTCCGGCAGATGCAGACCTGGTATTCGATGTGCGTTTTCTTCCGAATCCATATTATGAGGATGAATTACGTCCCCTTACCGGTATGGATGAGAGCGTGTTTAATTATGTAATGGATAATGAGACCGCAAGGATTTTTGCAAATAAACTGGAAGATATGGTGGAGTTCCTGATTCCTAAGTATGCACAGGAAGGTAAAACAAGCCTTGTAATTGCAGTTGGCTGCACAGGGGGCAAGCACCGTTCTGTTACCATTGCAAGGGAGTTGTACAGCCGGATTGCCAGAAATGGTGAATATGGTTTTCGATTGGAGCACAGAGATGTGGATAAAGATCGCCTATTGAAAAATAGAAAGAGGAGATCGTGGAATGTCTTTTTCAGGGATGGTGAAAGAAGAACTTTCCAGGCATATCGGCTCCGGAAGACACTGCAGGATTGCGGAACTGGCTGCAATCTTTACTTTCTGCGGCAGCCTGGAGGCTGGAACTGATGGGAGAAAATCCCTGCGTATCCAGACAGAAAATGAGGCACTTTCAAGAAAAGGCTTTACATTATTGCAAAAACATTTAATATAGAGACAGATGTATCAAATTCCCGGATTGACCGTTTCAGAAAGGGAAATCTTTATTGTATTTCCATTATTGATCAGTTTTTAGTAAAGGAAATACTGGATTCTGCCAAGCTGGAATTTTCGGGAGTGAGCGGAGGGATGCCACTTGTATCCAATTCTATTGTATATCAGAGGGATTGCTGCAAAAGGGCGTTTGTACGCGGTGCTTTTCTCTCGGCAGGTTCGATCAGTGATCCTCAGAAGGGATACCATTTCGAAATTGTATGTCCCAGCCAGGAGATCAGCGGGCAGCTGCAGGAAATTATTCACAGCTTTCATATAGATGCCAAGATGGTTCTGCGTAAGAAGTCTTATGTACTCTATGTGAAGGAAGGGGCGCAGATTGTAGACATGCTTGCTATTATGGAAGCAAATGTAGCTCTTATGGATCTGGAGAATATCCGTATCCTGAAAGAGATGCGCAATTCTGTGAATCGGAAGGTAAACTGTGAGACTGCTAATATAAATAAGACGGTTAATGCAGCAGTGAAGCAGATCGAGGATATCAGACTTCTTGAGGAAAAGGTGGGCCTGGAGAGTCTGAATGAAGGACTTGAAGAGATCGCCAGATTGCGGCTGCAGTATCCGGAAGCAACACTTAAAGAACTAGGATTGATGTTGAACCCACAGGTTGGAAAGTCTGGAGTAAATCACCGGCTTCGTAAATTAAGCCTGCTTGCAGATGACCTGAGGGAAAACAAGGAGGAGTTATTATGATTAAAAAACCAATCACCATTCACCTGTCCACAGGGCTTGAAGCCAGACCCGTTGCACAGCTGGTACAGGTGGCAAGTCAGTTCAACAGTGAAATCTACGTAGAAGTAGGTAAGAAGAAAGTGAATGCCAAGAGTATTATGGGTATGATGACACTGGGACTTGACGCCGGTGAGGAGATTACACTTTCTGCTAATGGTGAAGATGAAGAAGCTGCGATGAGCAGTATTGAACAGTATCTGAGCAACCAGTAAAGGCTGCCGTAAAAAGTGAGGATGGTTACCAATGTCTAAGTTTTTAAAATTTATAGTACATTTTGTTGTAATATGTACCATACTTTGTGTGGTTGCATTAGCGGTTCCTCCATTCTTTGGAGTGACGACTGAAATCAGAGACGACTCCACAGTCAAGTCAAATCTGGCAATGGGATCTGTTACATATGCAATTCCGGTTAAAACCGAAGAAGCAGCTCTGGGTACACCGATCCTTGTAAATGATGAGAATGCAGTGTATCGTTATACACTGGCCAGCGCTGATGTCGCAAATGGTACAGGTACTGCTATGGATCCAACTGTTTCTCAGGGACAGCCGATTAATGTGGCAATTGGAAGCTACCTTCCGAAAATTGTTGTAACAATTCCGTTTATCGGATATCTGATGGCAGCTACCAAGAGTATTGAGGGCTGATTGTTCTTGGACTTACCGTTCTGTTTCTGATTATTCTTTATGTAATCGCAGAACTCTGGAAAAAAGATCAGGATGATTATGACGACTATCCGGAGGATACAGAACCAGGATACGTGAAGAGCCGTAAAGAGCTGAAGAAAGAAGAGAAGCGTAAAGAGCGTGAGTACCGTGATGAAGAGCGTGAGATCAAAGCACAGGGCAAGCGCAGCAAGAAAGAGAAGCGTAAGATCCGTACCGGTGGCTTTGTGGATGAAATCGATGAAGACGATTTTGATGTAGAGGAAGAGGAAGCGCCACAAAGAGCTGTACAGAGTGCTACAAGTGAAGCACATGAACTTCTGAAGAAAGAAGTAGCAGCAGCTACCGCAAAGGACTCCAAACCAGTCAGGAAGTCTGCTAAGCCTGCAACACAGACTAAGAAGGCAGCACCGAAGAAGAAAGCAGCTCCGGAGATTCATGAGGAAGAAGAGGATAAACCAGTTGAGATCAAGAAACTGGCAATCCCAAGATATTCACCGGCGCAGCTTGCTGCGAAAGCAAAGAAAGAAGGAGATGCTCCTGACATTGTGAAGGATGAGATAACAAAGGTTACTTTGTTTGATTATTCTGATATCTTTGCTGACGAAGATGAGGATGAAGACGAATACTATGATGATGAAGATTAATTCATTATTATAATAGGAAAGAAGAGGCATTCGATGATGCCTCTTCTCGTTTTTATATTAAGGAAAAGACAATGGTTTCGTAAGGGTTTAGAGCCAGTGTATTAAATAATGAAAGCTGATTGATAGTTGCCAGCAGGAGTGTAACCGACAGCTATTAGAAGCACTATATAATAGGAAGAAAGAAAAAACTGGAATATACACACTCACATCTTGCATAAAACCATTTTCAGACACACTCTGGATTGTATTTAAAATAATACAAAAAAACATCTGGATTTTTTGAAAAAAACACTTGCAATTTTTAAAACCTTTGTGTATACTAATATCTGCTGTGACATGATAGCAATGAAGCGCGAGGTTGCCGCCGACTAAGGCGGGTTTTCCGTGGAGCGAATGTCAAGTTAGGAAACTGACGACAAGTCACTGTACAAGTTCAATAGCCATCTTGGGATGGGACGTGTGAAAGAATGTCCGTAGCAGGAAGATGTTTTAGGACACACACGGAGATGTGTACAGTCGCCGCTTGTCGTACTGATAGTGAGTACGAATAGGAGGAGACTTTTTTTTATGGCAAATCAGGTAATGAGAATCACATTAAAAGCTTACGATCATCAGTTAGTAGATGCATCTGCTGCAAAGATCATCGACACTGTTAAGAAGAATGGTGCAACAGTTAGCGGACCGGTTCCGCTTCCAACTAAGAAGGAAGTTGTTACAATCTTAAGAGCTGTTCACAAATATAAAGATTCCAGAGAACAGTTTGAGCAGAGAACACATAAGAGACTGATTGATATCATTGCTCCGACCCAGAAGACAGTTGATGCACTGTCCAGACTGGAAATGCCTGCTGGTGTTCATATCGACATCAAGATGAAGGCAAAATAATTAATCTTGTAAATGCATAAGCATTTAGCTATTTATTATATGATTACCCGAAAGGGCAATCCGCTATAGGAGGAAGAAAGATGAAGAAAGCTATTTTAGCTACCAAAGTCGGAATGACTCAGATCTTCAACGAAGATGGAATGTTAATTCCGGTAACCGTTTTACAGGCTGGTCCATGTGTCGTAACTCAGGTTAAAACAGATGAGAACGACGGATACACAGCAGTTCAGGTTGGCTTCGGCGACATCAGAGAGAAACTGGTGAACAAACCGGAAACAGGCCACTTTGCAAAAGCAGGCGTTGCAGTTAAGAGATTCGTTAAAGAATTCCGTTTTGAGAACGCTGCTGAATATGAGGTAGGACAGGAAATTAAAGCTGATATCTTTGCAGCTGGAGATCACATCGATGCAACAGCAGTTTCAAAAGGTAAAGGCTTCCAGGCGCAATCAAGAGACATGGACAGTCCAGAGGACCTATGGCTCACGGTTCCAAATATCATCGTCATGCAGGTTCCAATGGTGCTTGTTCTGATCCGAGCAAGGTATTCAAAGGAAAACACATGCCAGGTCATATGGGAAGCGAGCAGGTAACTGTTCAGAATCTTGAGATCGTACGCGTAGATACAGAAAATAACTTACTGTTAGTTAAAGGTGCTGTTCCAGGACCTAAGAAATCCTTGGTTACAATCAAAGAGACAGTAAAGTCTTATAATAAGAAAGGAGGAGCACACAAATGGCAAACGTAACTGTTTATAATATGGAAGGCAATGAAGTTGGAACAATGGAGCTGAACGATGCAGTATTCGGCGTTGAAGTCAATGAGCATCTTGTTCACCTTGCTGTTGTTCGTCAGCTTGCAAATAAACGCCAGGGTACTCAGAAAGCGAAAACTCGTTCTGAAGTAAGCGGTGGCGGAAGAAAACCTTGGAGACAGAAAGGAACCGGTCATGCTAGACAGGGATCCATCCGTGCTGCACAGTGGACAGGCGGCGGAATTATTTTCGCACCAACTCCAAGAGATTATGAAGTAAAAATGAACAAAAAAGAAAGAAGAGCAGCTCTTAAATCCGCTCTGACTTCTAAAGTTCAGGACAATAAATTCGTAGTTGTTGATAGCCTTGCACTTGCTGATGCAAAGACAAAAGAAATGCAGAAGGTTCTTACAAACCTGAAAGCAGAGAAAGCTCTTATTGTAACAGCACAGGAAGACAAGAACGTAATCCTTTCTGCAAGAAATATCGAGAACGTACAGACTGTAGCTGCTAACGGCATCAACGTATATGATGTTATGAGCCACGGTACTGTAGTAGTAACTAAAGACGCTGTAGCATCCATCGAGGAGGTATACGCATAATGGCAGATATTAAATATTACGACGTGATCAAAAGACCAGTGATCACTGAAAAATCCATGGCTGCTATGGGTGAGAAGAAATATACTTTCCTTGTTCATCCGGAAGCAAACAAAGCTCAGATCAAAGAAGCTGTTGAGAAAATGTTCGATGGAACAAAAGTTAAAAGCGTAAATACCATGAATCTTGATGGTAAGAAAAAACGCCGCGGAATGGTAGTTGGAAAAACTGCTAAATCCAAAAAAGCTATCGTAGCCCTTACAGAGGACAGCAAAGACATCGAGATCTTCGAGGGTCTTTAATTGATAGCTTGCGATTCGTACGAGTGCACCTCGGAAGCTTTGCTTCCTCGGTCGCGTTACACGCTTTCAAGTCTTCATAAGAATCCGGTCTTACATGCAAGCATGACGACCTGCTTCTTCTGAATCCTTGGCACTCTGAATATCGCGAATATACGCATTCAAAAGCGTGAGAACAAATTTGAAAGGAGAAAAGAAATGGGAATCAAAAGTTATAACCCATATACCCCGTCTAGAAGACATATGACTGGTTCCGACTTCTCTGAGATTACGAAAGCAACACCAGAGAAATCCCTTACCGTGTCTTTAAAGAAAAAACGCTGGACGTAACAACCAGGGTAAGATCACTGTAAGACATCAGGGAGGCGGAAGCCGTAGAAAATATAGAATCATTGACTTCAAGAGAAGAAAAGATGGAATCCCGGCAGTAGTTAAATCTGTTGAGTATGATCCGAACAGAACAGCAAACATCGCACTTATCTGCTATGCAGATGGCGAGAAAGCATACATTCTTGCTCCGGAAGGACTTAAAGTTGGACAGAAAGTTATGAACGGACCGGAAGCTGAAATCCGTGTAGGTAACTGCTTACCGTTAGAGCTTATCCCGGTTGGTACTATGGTTCATAACATTGAGCTTCACCCAGGAAAGGGCGGACAGATGGTTCGTTCCGCTGGTAATGGTGCTCAGCTTATGGCTAAAGAAGGCAAATACGCTACACTTCGTCTCCCATCTGGTGAGATGAGAATGGTTCCGATCATCTGCGTGCTACAGTTGGTATCATCGGAAATGGTGATCACAACCTGATCAACATCGGTAAAGCTGGCCGTAAGCGTCACATGGGAATCAGACCTACAGTTCGCGGTTCTGTTATGAACCGAATGACCATCCACATGGTGGTGGAGAGGGCCGCGCTCCGGTTGGACGTCCAGGTCCGTGTACACCTTGGGGCAAACCTGCTCTTGGTCTGAAGACAAGAAAGAAAAACAAAGCGTCCAACAAGCTCATCGTAAGAAGACGCGATGGAAAAGCTTTAAGCAAATAATAAGGAGGATTAAGAATGTCTCGTTCACTGAAAAAAGGACCTTTTGCAGATCAGAGCTTACTTAAAAAAGTAGATGCATTAAACGCTGCAAATGATAAATCCGTAATCAAAACTTGGTCACGCCGTTCCACAATCTTCCCGTCTTTTGTTGGACATACAATCGCTGTCCATGACGGAAGAAAACATGTGCCGGTATATATTACTGAGGATATGGTTGGTCACAAACTTGGTGAGTTTGTTGCTACCAGAACCTACAGAGGACACGGAAAAGACGAAAAGAAATCCGGTGTTCGTTAGTTAGTACTTTTCACCAGGCTGCCTGATCGCAAGAAGCGGTCCGGGCAACCCAGGTGTTTACCTGAATATTGAATATGACGAAAGGAGGCACTTTAAAATGGCAAAAGGACATAGAAGCCAGATTAAGAGAGCCAGAAATGAGAATAATAGAGAGACAAGACCGTCTGCAAAATTATCTTATGCAAGAATTTCTGTTCAGAAAGCCTGCTACGTTTTAGATGCAATCCGTGGCAAAGATGTGCAGACAGCACTTGGTATCCTGACATACAACCCAAGATACGCTTCCAGCGTAATCAAAAAGTTACTGGAATCAGCTATTGCTAACGCTGAGAACAATAACGGAATGAACGCAGACAATCTCGTCGTTGCAGCCTGCTATGCAAATAAAGGACCTACAATGAAGAGAATCCAGCCAAGAGCACAGGGTAGAGCTTACAGAATCGAGAAGAGAACAAGCCATATTACCATCGTGCTGGATGAGAAATAAGGAGGATAAACATGGGACAGAAAGTTAACCACATGGCCTTAGAGTCGGTGTTATCAAGGATTGGGATTCAAGATGGTATGCAGAGAGCGATTTCGCAGACTATCTGGTAGAGGACTACAACATCAGAACATTCCTCAAAAAGAAATTATACAGCGCAGGTGTTTCCAAGATCGAGATCGAGAGAGCATCTGACAGAGTCAAAGTTATCATTTACACAGCTAAACCTGGTATCGTAATCGGTAAAGGCGGCGCTGAGATCGAGAAAGTTAAAGCTGAACTTGCTAAATACACAGACAAGAAGCTTATCGTTGATATCAAAGAAGTTAAGAGACCAGACAGAGACGCTCAGCTTGTTGCAGAGAACATCGCTCTTCAGCTGGAGAACCGTATCTCCTTCAGACGTGCTATGAAATCTACAATGCAGCGTACAATGAAATCTGGAGCAAAGGGAATCAAAACATCCGTATCCGGACGTCTTGGTGGAGCTGATATGGCTCGTACAGAGTTCTACAGCGATGGAACTATTCCGCTTCAGACACTTCGTGCAGACATCGATTATGGTTTCGCAGAAGCAGACACCACATATGGCAAAGTTGGTGTAAAGGCATGGATCTACAATGGTGAGATTCTTCCAACTAAAGGAACTAAGGAAGGGAGCGATAAATAATGTTAATGCCAAAAAGAGTTAAACGTCGTAAACAATTCCGTGGCTCCATGAGAGGAAAAGCCCTTAGAGGTAATCAGATCAATTATGGTGAATTCGGTCTTGTTGCTACCGAGCCTTGCTGGATCAGATCTAATCAGATCGAGCAGCCCGTGTTGCTATGACCCGTTATATCAAACGTGGTGGTAAGGTTTGGATCAAGATTTTCCCAGATAAACCAGTAACAGCAAAACCAGCAGAAACTCGTATGGGTTCCGGAAAAGGTGCCCTGGAATACTGGGTAGCAGTTGTTAAACCAGGACGTGTTATGTTTGAGATCGCAGGCGTTTCTGAAGAAATCGCTCGTGAGGCATTACGTCTTGCAATGCACAAGTTACCATGTAAATGCAAAATAGTTTCTCGTGCAGAGTTAGAAGGCGGTGATAACAGTGAAAATTAATAAATTCGTAGAAGATTTACAGGCAAAATCAGCTGCAGAATTAAACGAAGAATTAGTAGCTGCTAAGAAAGAACTTTTCAATCTGAGATTTCAGAATGCAACCAATCAATTAGACAATACAGGACGAATCAAAGAGGTTCGCAGAAATATTGCCAGAATCCAGACAGTGATCACTGCGAAAGCTAACGCTTCCAAATAGTGAATTTAGGAGGACATAATCGTGGAAAGAAATCTGAGAAAAACCCGTGTGGGTAAGGTTGTCAGCAATAAGATGGATAAGACCATCGTAGTTGCAATTGAAGACCATGTAAAACATCCTCTTTACAAGAAAATCGTGAAGAGAACATATAAATTAAAAGCTCATGACGAAAACAATGAGTGCAACATCGGTGATACCGTAAAAGTTATGGAGACCAGACCGCTGTCCAAAGACAAGAGATGGAGACTGGTTGAAGTAGTAGAGAGAGTTAAATAAGGAGGATAACCAGTATGATTCAGCAGGAAACAAGACTGAAAGTTGCCGACAACACTGGTGCAAAAGAAATCCTTTGTATCCGTGTTATGGGTGGCTCTACAAGAAGATATGCAAACATCGGCGATACAATCGTTGCTACTGTTAAAGATGCAACACCAGGCGGCGTTGTTAAAAAAGGTGACGTAGTAAAGGCTGTTGTAGTTAGATCCAAAAAAGGCGCTCGTCGTAAAGACGGATCCTATATCCGTTTCGATGAAAATGCTGCCGTAATCATTAAAGACGACTTAACTCCGAGAGGAACACGTATCTTTGGACCAGTTGCCAGAGAGCTTCGTGAGAAAAAATTCATGAAGATCGTTTCCTTAGCTCCGGAAGTATTATAGGAGGGTGCCTAATGTCAGCTATGAAGATTAAAAAAGGTGATACTGTTACAGTAATCGCTGGTAAAGATAAAGGCAAAGAAGGCAAAGTCCTTGCCGTTAACGTAAAAGACAATACCGTATTAGTAGAGAACGTTAATATGGTTACAAAACACACCAAACCATCAGCTGCAAACCAGAATGGTGGAATCATCACAAAAGAAGCTCCGCTTCACATCTCCAACGTAATGCTTATGGCAGATGGAAAAGCAACAAGAGTTGGCTTTAAGATGGATGGTGACAAAAAAGTCCGCGTTGCCAAAGCAACAGGTAAGGTTATCGATTAATTGAGAGAGGAGGCAGACATAAGTGAGTAGATTAAAAGAACTTTATACTAATGAGATCATGGATGCCATGACCAAAAAATTCGGATATAAAAACGTTATGCAAGTGCCAAAACTCGACAAGATCGTAATTAACATGGGTGTTGGTGAAGCAAAAGAGAACGCTAAGCTTCTTGATGCAGCTATTGCAGATATGGAGCTGATCACAGGACAGAAAGCTATCGCAACAAAAGCTAAAAAATCTGTTGCTAACTTCAAAATCAGAGAGGGAATGCCGATCGGATGTAAAGTAACATTAAGAGGCGAGAAGATGTATGAGTTCGCTGATCGTCTGATCAACCTGGCACTTCCACGTGTACGTGACTTCCGTGGCGTTAATCCTAACGCATTCGATGGAAGAGGAAACTACGCTCTTGGTATCAAAGAGCAGCTTATCTTCCCAGAAGTTGAGTACGATAAAGTTGACAAAGTAAGAGGTATGGACATTATCTTCGTTACAACAGCAAATACTGATGAGGAAGCTCGTGAGTTACTGAAGCTGTTCAACATGCCTTTTGCGAAATAAGTAGAGGAACATTCCAAAGTTGACCGCCGGCGCCTTGCCGGGGTCAGCAGATCTGATATAGGAGGAACGATTCATGGCTAAGACAGCAATGAAAATCAAACAGCAGCGTCCAGCTAAATTTTCTACAAGAGAATATAGCCGTTGCAGAATTTGTGGACGTCCACATGCATATTTAAGAAAATACGGAATCTGCAGAATCTGCTTCCGTGAGTTAGCTTATAAAGGACAGATCCCGGGAGTTAAGAAAGCTTCCTGGTAGGCCGAAGCTGAAAGTCGCTTAATGAATGTAAGCCGTAAGGCGAACAGGAATTTGCGCAAAGTCCATCCCGAACCTTAACGAGTGCAAGCCGTAAGGTGCAGTACCAGTTCAGCACGGGATGATGTTACACAGGTAACACGTAAATTTATATAAATATACTATGACATGTAAAGTCTGAATATGAGGAGGAAACTAACATGACAATGAGCGATCCAATCGCAGACATGCTTACAAGAATTCGTAATGCAAACACTGCAAAACACGACACAGTAGATGTACCGGCATCCAAGATGAAAATTGCAATTGCGAACATCCTTGTTGATGAGGGATACATTGCAAAATACGATTTAGTTGAAGATGGTGTTGTTAAAAACATCCATATCACACTGAAATATGGCGAAGACAAAAACGAGAAGATCATCACAGGTTTAAAGAGAATCTCTAAACCGGGTCTTCGTGTTTATGCTGGTAAGGAAGAGCTTCCAAAGGTTCTCGGAGGACTTGGAATTGCAATCCTTTCCACTAATAAAGGTGTTATCACCGATAAAGAAGCTCGTAAACTTCAGGTAGGCGGCGAGGTTCTTGCATTTGTATGGTAAGCTTCGGCTCCATACATTCAAGAAGTAGACGAAACACTGAAAACAGAGAGGTTGCGAAAACCTCTCCGATAATCTAAGTAAGGAGGACACATAGTATGTCACGTATCGGTAGACTTCCGGTTGCTATTCCGGCAGGAGTTGAAGTATCTGTTGCAGAAGGAAACGTAGTAACCGTAAAAGGACCAAAAGGAACACTTGAGAGAGCGCTTCCAACAGAGATGGAAATCAAAGTTGAAGATGGTCATGTAGTTGTTGCAAGACCAAACGACTTAAAGAAAATGAAATCCCTTCACGGCTTAACAAGAAGCCTTATCCACAACATGGTTGTTGGTGTAAGCGAAGGATACACCAAGACTCTTGAAGTTAACGGTGTTGGTTACAGAGCCGCTAAGCAGGGCAAGAAGCTTACTTTAAACCTTGGATATTCTCACCCGGTAGAAATGGAAGATCCGGAAGGTATTGAGACCAAAGTAGACGGTAACAAGATTATCGTTTCCGGTATCAGCAAGGAAAAAGTTGGACAGTTTGCAGCTGAGATCAGAGATAAGAGAAGACCTGAGCCATACAAGGGTAAAGGTATTAAGTATGATACTGAGGTTATCAGACGCAAAGTTGGTAAGACTGGTAAGAAATAATTAAGGAGAGTGAGAAAATGGTTAATAAAGCATCTAGAGCGGAAATTCGCGAGAAAAAGCATAGAAGATTACGTCATCATTTAAATGGCACTGCAACAACTCCGCGTCTTGCAGTATTTCGTTCCAATAAACACATGTATGCACAGATTATCGATGACACCGTTGGAAAGACTTTAGTATCTGCTTCTACTCTTCAGAAAGACGTAAAAGCACAGCTTGAGAACACCGACGATGTTGCAGCAGCAGCATATCTTGGCACTGTAATCGGTAAGAAGGCAGTGGAAGCCGGCATCGAGGAAGTTGTTTTTGACAGAGGTGGATACATTTACCACGGTAAAGTAAAAGCACTGGCAGACGCAGCAAGAGAAGCTGGACTGAAATTCTAATAAGGAGGAGCGAAACACATGAAACGTAATCTTATTGATGCTAGTCAGTTAGAGTTAGAAGATAAAGTAGTATCAATCAAGCGTGTTACCAAGGTTGTTAAAGGTGGTCGTAACTTCCGTTTCACAGCTTTAGTTGTTGTAGGTGACGGCAATGGACACGTTGGTGCAGGACTTGGAAAGGCAGCCGAGATTCCGGAAGCAATCCGCAAAGGAAAAGAGGATGCTATTAAGAAATTAGTAACCGTAGCAAGAGATGAGAATGGTTCCATTACACATGACTTCGTAGGTTCTTACGGAAGCGCTTCCATGCTTCTTAAGAGAGCTCCGGAAGGTACTGGAGTTATCGCCGGCGGCCCGGCTCGTGCCGTTATCGAGTTAGCTGGTATCAAAAACATCCGTACAAAATGTATGGGATCCAGAAATAAGCAGAATGTTGTTCTTGCAACCATCGAAGGCTTAAGACAGTTAAAAACTCCGGAAGAAGTTGCAAAACTTCGTGGAAAATCTGTTGATGAGATTCTGGCTTAAGGAGGAATATTAAAATGGCAAATACATTAAAAGTTACTTTAGTAAAATCTCCGATTGGCGCAGTTCCGAAGCACAAACTTACTGTTAAAGCAATGGGTCTTACCAAAATGCACAAAACAGTTGAGATGCCAGACAATGCGGCAACAAGAGGAATGATTCAGCAGGTACAGCACCTGGTAAAAGTAGAAGAAGCATAATTACAAAAAGGAGGTGCCATAATGGAATTATCAAACTTAAGACCAGCTGAGGGTTCTAAGCACAGCGATAACTTCAGAAGAGGCCGTGGACATGGTTCAGGAAACGGCAAAACAGCTGGTAAAGGCCATAAAGGACAGTTAGCACGTTCCGGACACAAGAAACCGGGATTTGAAGGTGGACAGATGCCTTTATACAGACGTCTGCCTAAGAGAGGATTCACAAACAGAAACTCTAAAGAGATCATTGCAATCAACGTTGATGTTCTGAACCGTTTTGAGGATGGTGCAGAGGTTACAGTTGAGAGCTTACTTGCAAGCAGTGCAATTTCCAAAGCTGGTGACGGCGTTAAAATCCTTGGAAACGGCGAGCTTACCAAGAAGCTTACAGTTAAAGTAAACGCTGTAAGTGAGACTGCAAAGTCTAAAATCGAAGCTGCAGGTGGTACAGTAGAGCTGATCTAATAGAGGTGATCAAATGTTTGAAACTCTCAAAAACGTTTTTCAGAGTAAAAGAGATGAGACGTAAACTCCTCTATGTATTATGGATGATTCTTGTCATCCGTATTGGATCACAGCTTCCTGTTCCAGGAGTAGACAGCGATTTCTTTAAAGAGTGGTTTGCTAAAAACACTGGTGACGCATTCAATTTCTTTGATGCGTTCACCGGTGGCTCATTTACCCAGATGTCAATCTTTGCATTGAACATCACGCCATACATTACATCATCCATTATCATGCAGCTTCTCACAATTGCCATTCCGGCTCTGGAGGAGATGCAGAGAGATGGAGAAGAGGGCAGAAAGAAAATTACTGCCATTACCCGTTATGTAACTGTTGGTCTTGCGTTGTTTGAGTCTGTGGCAATGGCAATCGGTTTTGGTCGCCAGGGTCTGATCCCGAACATGAACTTCTTTAAAGGCTTAACTGTAGTTGCTTGTCTCACAGCTGGTTCTGCCATGCTGATGTGGATCGGTGAGCGTATTACTGAGAAGGGTGTTGGAAATGGTATTTCCATCGTCCTGACCATTAACATCGTTTCCCGTGTTCCAAGTGACTTATCTCTTCTTTATGAGAACTTCATCAAAGGAAAAACAATTGCAAAAGGACTGCTTGCAGGGGTTATCATTGTTGCAATCATCGTTGTCATGGTGGTATTCGTACTGATCCTTAACGGTGCAGAGAGAAGAATTCCTGTTCAGTATTCCAGAAAAATGGTCGGCAGAAAACTGATGGGTGGTCAGACTACCAATATACCGCTGAAAGTTAACACCGCTGGTGTTATTCCGGTTATCTTTGCTTCCTCAATTATGTCTTTCCCAGGCGTAATCGCACAGCTTGCAGGAAAAGCTAATGGAACCGGCATCGGCAGTGAGATTATTCGAGGATTATCATCCAATAACTGGTGTAATCCAAGTCAGCCACAGTATAGCTGGGGACTGCTTCTGTATATTGTACTTTGCGTATTCTTTGCATATTTCTACACTTCCATCACATTCAACCCGCTGGAAGTTGCAGACAATATCAAAAAGCAGGGTGGTTTCATTCCTGGTATCCGTCCAGGAAACCAACGTCAGACTATTTGACTAAAATCTTAAATTATATTATATTTATAGGTGCAGTAGGCCTGATTATCGTTGCGGTTATTCCGTTCTTCTTCAATGGAGTATTCGGTGCAAACGTATCCTTCGGTGGTACTTCCATCATCATTATTGTTGGAGTTATCCTGGAGACTGTGAAACAGATTGAATCACAGATGCTTGTCCGCAATTACAAAGGCTTCCTGAACAACTAAAAGAATAAAGGTTGTGGTGCTTATATGCGTCACAGCCTTAATTCGTAGTATGAGAAAATGGAGGGCTTTTTATGAGAATTATCATGTTAGGTGCACCAGGTGCAGGAAAAGGAACCCAGGCTAAGAAAATTGCTGAGAAATATGGTATTCCCCATATCTCTACAGGCGATATTTTCCGTGCCAATATCAAAAATGGCACAGAACTTGGGAAAAAAGCAAAAACTTATATGGACCAGGGTCTGCTTGTACCGGATGAACTTACCTGCGACCTTGTTGTGGACAGAATCCAGCAGCCGGATGCCAAGAACGGCTATGTTCTGGATGGTTTTCCAAGAACAATCCCACAGGCTGAATGCCTTACCGATGCTTTAAGCAAGCTGGGAAGCAAGATTGATTATGCTATTGATGTTGATGTTCCGGATGAGAATATCGTGAACCGTATGGGTGGAAGACGTGCATGCGTAAAATGTGGTGCAACCTACCACGTTGTATTTGCAGCTCCGAAGACAGAGGGGGTTTGCGATACATGTGGTGAGGATCTTGTGCTTCGTGACGATGACAAGCCGGAGACTGTACAGAAGCGTCTGAATGTATATCATGAGCAGACTCAGCCGCTTATCGACTACTATACTGGTCAGGGCGTACTGAAAACTGTAGATGGCACCAAGAACCTGGATGAGGTATTTGGTGATATTGTGAAGATCCTTGGCGAATAGAATAGAGGATAAGAAGTAATGTCAGTTTCAATAAAAACAGCACAAGAAATTGAACTTATGAGGGAATCCGGACATCTTCTGGAAAAAGTCCATGACGGGCTGATCCCTTATATCAAACCAGGAATGAGTACCAAGGAAATCGACCGTATCGGCGAAGATATGATCCGTTCCATGGGATGCATTCCCAATTTTCTGAATTATGGAGGCTTTCCTGGCTCCTTCTGCATCAGCCTGAATGATGAAGTGGTCCACGGAATTCCTTCGGAGGACAAAATTATCCAGGATGGTGATCTGGTAAAGATTGATGCAGGACTGATCTATAAAGGATATCATTCTGATGCGGCCCGTACTTATGCAGTCGGAGAAGTTTCCAAAGAAGCCAAGCAGCTTATGGATGTAACTAGGCAGTGCTTCTTTGAAGGAATAAAATTCGCGAAAGCAGGAAATCATCTCAATGATATTTCCAAGGCAATCGGAGCGTATGCGGCGAAATACCGTTATGGTATTGTACGAGATCTGGTGGGACATGGGATTGGTACTCATCTTCACGAAGATCCGCAGATTCCCAACTTCCCTCAGAAACGCAGGGGAGTGAAATTACTTCCAGGCATGACACTTGCCATAGAGCCCATGATCAATATGGGCAGAGCAGATGTATGCTGGCTGGATGACGAATGGACAGTGGTGACCATGGATGGTTCCCTTTCCGCACATTATGAGAACACCATACTGATTACAGATGGCGAACCGGAGATTCTGACACTCACAGAGTATTAATCATTATCATTAAGGCGATACAGGAGGTATAAAATGTCAAAAGTAGATGTACTTGAAGTAGAAGGCACTGTTTTAGAGAAGCTGCCAAACGCAATGTTTAAAGTGGAACTTGAAAACAAACATGTTGTACTTGCTCATATCAGCGGCAAGCTGCGCATGAACTTTATCCGTATTCTTCCAGGAGACAAAGTAACAATGGAGCTTTCCCCATATGATCTTTCCAAGGGAAGAATCATCTGGCGAGATAAGTAATTCAGATTTGTTAATAGCAAATTCGGATTAATGAATATAAAACTCCTGTGCCTGGGGAAAAGCTCCCATGGTACAGGAGTTTCTTCTATTATTATAGAAGCAAATGAACATAGAAAAAAATGTTTCAAACTTTCAGAAACTAAAAAAATTAGAAAAATGTAAAAAAAATTTAAAAAACTGCTTGCATTTTGTAGACCATAATGCTACAATACAATGCGGACGCGCTTGTACGTGTGTATAACTGCGCCCTAAACTGCAGATTTTAATGCTATATTTTACGGAAGGAGGATTTCCAGTGAAAGTAAGATCATCTGTAAAACCGATCTGCGAGAAATGCAAGGTCATTAAGAGAAAAGGTTCTATCAGAATTATCTGTGAGAATCCAAAGCACAAACAGCGTCAGGGTTGATTGATCCATTGTTTGTGAATGCGGCTGCAGGTGAAACACCCGGATGGGTTGTATCATCTGACATATAATGAACTAAGCATGTATTGCCTAATACCGGAGGCAACGTTGGCCCGTTGGCCGCAAATTTCGGAAAGGCTGCGAATCGCCAAAAGCAGCTGGGTGTTATACCGAGGCACCCCAATTAGGAACTAAGAATTAAGAAAGAGTGCGTATGGATGCATCCCATTTCACCTTGTATCTGATACAAGTGATGTACGAAGACGCAGAACTTTCAGTAAAGAAAATGGAGGAAACAGTACATGGCTCGTATAGCTGGTGTAGACTTACCAAGAGAGAAAAGAATCGAAATCGGTCTTACCTATATTTATGGTATCGGAAGACCAAGTGCAGACAAAATCCTTGCTCAGGCAAATGTAAATCCTGACACACGTGTCAGAGACCTGACTGATGATGAAGTTAAGAGACTTCAGGCTGTCATTGATGAGACAATGATGGTAGAAGGTGATCTTCGTAGAGAAATCGCCTGAACATTAAGAGACTGCAGGAAATCGGATGCTACAGAGGAATCCGTCATCGTAAAGGACTTCCGGTTCGTGGTCAGAAGACCAAGACCAATGCTAGAACACGCAAGGTCCGAAGAGAACAGTAGCAAATAAGAAGAAATAATTCAGTATCCTAACTATAAATTTTGATTGATTAAGGAAAGCGTAGGTTAGTTTTAAAATGGCAAAAACAACTAAAAAAACGACAACAAAACGTCGTGTCAAGAAAAACGTTGAACACGGACAGGCACATATCCAGTCTTCTTTTAACAACACAATTGTTACTCTGACTGACAACGAAGGAAACGCTCTTTCATGGGCAAGTGCCGGCGGTCTGGGATTTAGAGGTTCAAGGAAATCTACTCCTTATGCAGCACAGATGGCAGCTGAGACTGCAACAAAGGCTGCTTTAATTCATGGATTAAAAACAGTAGACGTAATGGTTAAAAGGACCAGGATCAGGTCGTGAGGCTGCTATCCGTGCCCTTCAGGCATGCGGTCTTGAAGTAACAAG
>ENA-OQAA01000075-OQAA01000075.1-human-gut-metagenome-genome-assembly--contig:-NODE-75-length-68587-cov-2.728498_pt1 | contig 68587 bp, 79 predicted proteins | sample MGYA00242489_ERZ504515 | MGnify/ENA primary metagenome ERZ504515 (study PRJEB26092, sample SAMD00036237) | human gut metagenome | host: Homo sapiens | study: EMG produced TPA metagenomics assembly of... | reverse complement strand
AAGCAAATTATTAAGGACTTTATTTAATTTATATATAGAATGGAGACGAAAAAAGAATAAAAGTGATAATACGATAAGTGATAGGGTAATAAGGTGATAAAGTGATAATGGATGACAAGGTGATAAGTGTAGGGGGATAATGGAATAGGGCGGTGAAGTATCGTCGCTTCACCGCCCTATCGCTTTTATGGCATGATCGTTTTATTTTTCGATACCTACCAGTTCCACTTCAAAAATCAGAGTAGAGAACGGTTTGATTGGGCCGCCGGTTTCTCTTGCGCCGTAAGCCAGTTCTTGCGGGATGTAAAGTTCCCACTTAGAACCTACAGGCATCATAGTGAGGGCTTCTGTCCAGCCTTTGATAACTTGGTTGGCACGGAACGTAGCAGGTTCTTTACGCTTGTAAGAGCTGTCGAATTCGGTTCCGTCAATCAGCGTACCTTTGTAGTTTACTTTTACTTTGCTGCTATCAGCGGGGATTTCACCGGTTCCTTTGGTGATAATCTTGTATTGCAGACCGCTCGGAGTGGTTACAACACCTTCTTTGGTCTTGTTTTCAGCAAGGAATTTTTCACCGGCAGCTTTGTTGTCAGCGTATTTCTTTTCCATGGCTTTAGCCTTTACTGCATCCATCTGGGTCTGCATGAAAGTCTGAGCTTCTTCTTTGGTCATGATGCCTTTGCCTACAACTCCGGCAACGAAACCTGCCAACAGGTTTTCACGCTGATGGTTTGTGTAGAGTCTCCACCGAAAATCTGTTGTTGAAGCCTTCTACCCATTGCTTGCTTACCATCTGTCCGATTTGCAGACCTGCCATGTAAGCAACGTCTTTCTTGTCGATTTTGCTTGCACCTTCGTTGAAACCTTTCAGGAAGTCTGTCATTTGAGTAGAATCGATACCCTGCTGTGCGAGATATTGATCCAGCCTTCGGTACGTGCCATACCGATGGCGTAAGATAATGAGTCAACGTCTGTTTTGAGGTTCGCTTTCGGGCTTTGTGCAGTACAGGATGCCAAACCGGCAGCTGCTGCAAGAGCCATGATAAATGTTACTTTTTTCATTTTGCTTTTAAAATTATTTGTTTAATACTTTAAGTAGTTCCACTTCAAAAATGAGTGTGCTGTGCGGCGGAATCATCTCACCTGCTCCCTGGGCGCCGTAAGCCAGCTCGCTGGGGATGTAGAGTTTCCATTTGGCGCCTTCGGGCATTAGTTGCAGGCTTCCACCAACCCGGGATTACCTGGCTGACGCCGAATGTGGCAGGCTGGCCGCGCTTGATGGAGCTGTCGAATAGTGTTCCGTCAATCAGCGTACCTTCGTAGTGGCATTGTACCTGGTCGGTAGCTTTGGCATAAGTGCCTGTGTTGCCTTCGTTGATAACTTCGTACTGGAGCCCGCTGGGCAGCGTAACCACTCCCGGGCGTTTTTTGTTTTCTTCAAGGAACTTCTTGCCGGCCTCGATATTGGCGGCATTCATTTTCTGTTCCAGTTCTTCGAAGTACTTATTTACTATTTCGCGGGCTTCCGTATGGCTGATAGCCGTCTGGTTGCTTCCAAGACATCTTTGATTGCTTGTGCAAAGTCATCTACTGCGATGCCTTTAGCACCCATACTTAAAAGATTCTGACCTATTCCAAGGCCGATAGCATAACTGAATTTATCCATAAAATGTTTTTGTTGGCGGCTGAAATCATTTCTTTTCCAGCCTATTGCAAATTAATGAATGGCAAAAATACGTCTTTTATTTGAATGATTTTGTTTTTTCAGATTAAAAAATCTTAGTAAGTGAAAATAACTTCCCTCTTTTGGGGTATTATTCATACATTTGTATGACTATATGAACTTTAAGGAGATATAAAGATGAAGAACTTGGTTGTTTTGTCCCGGTGCAGGTATGAGCGCCGAGAGTGGTATCAGTACTTTTCGCGATGCGGGCGGACTGTGGGATAAATATCCGGTGGAACAGGTGGCGACTCCCGAAGCTATGCCCGTAATCCGGAGTTGGTTATCAACTTTTATAACGAGCGTCGCAAGCAATTGCTGGATGTAAAGCCGAATGCCGGACACATCGGGCTTGCAGAGCTGGAAAAGGACTTCAATGTAACGGTCGTTACGCAGAATGTCGATAATCTGCACGAGCGTGCCGGGAGCAAACGCGTGATTCATCTGCATGGCGAGCTGACAAAGGTCTGTTCCAGTCGCGACCCTTATAATCCGCACTACATAAAGGAACTGAAACCGGATGAGTACGAAGTGAAGTTGGGAGATAAAGCCGGCGACGGTACTCAGCTTCGTCCGTTTATCGTTTGGTTCGGCGAGTCGGTTCCTGAGATTGAAACGGCTGTGGATTATGTGGAGAAAGCGGATATATTCGTCATTATCGGTACTTCGATGAATGTATATCCGGCTGCCGGATTGCTCAACTATGTGCCTCGCGATGCCGAAGTGTACCTGATAGACCCTAAGCCGGTGGATGTACATTCCATGCGGCAGATACATGTAATTCAAAAAGGAGCATCGGAAGGCGTGCAGGAGTTGCGCTCGTTGCTTAAACCTTAGGCGTGCCGTTCACAGTCTATGTATGTGCCACTTTAATGGCACGCTTATGCCTATATGCTGGCACAAGATTGCCAATGAAGTGGCACATACAATTTTCAAGCTGTACGGATTATTTTTTCAGTACCGCCCTCAGTACGAACCAGACATGATAGGCTGCCGTGCTTATCAGACCGTAATATTGCGCCATAATGCGGAAACGTTCTTTAAGCGAGGCTTTCCTGTTTTGGGTAGTCATGCCCTCGTCCAGATAGTCTATTATCGTGAGGCGGGTATTGTGCAGCGTGTGTGCCTTTTTCATGATGCGGATGCACCAGTCAAAGTCGGCGGAAAAGCGGTACTTCAGGTTATACGGTTCTACTAAAGTGCGTTTGGCAAAGAAGGCCTGATGGCAGACAAGCATCCCTTGTCTGAAGCTTTTCCATGTCAGCGTTTCCGGGGCGGAAAGACGGCGCATACGTACGAAATGCCCTTCTTTGTCCACCAGGGCCGTTTCACCGTACATCACATCGGGTAGCTCGCTTCCCGGCAGCGTATGTACCATTTGTTGCAGCGTATCGTCTTCGTGGAAGCTGTCGCCGGCATTAAGGAAGCAGAGGTAATCGCCCGTAGCCAGTCGGATGCCTTTGTTCATGGCATCGTACAGGCTTTATCGGGTTCGCTTGTCACCTTTGCGATGTGATCCTTATAACGGTCTATGATGGAGAGTGTCTTATCCTTCGACGCTCCATCCACAATGATATACTCCACGTGGCGGTAGGTTTGCGAGATAACGCTCTGGATGGTATCTTCCAATACAGCCTCGGCATTGTAGGTCACGGTAATGACGCTGAACTTGGGGGTGGGATGGTTATGCATTTCTTCCGGTGACTTTGTTGTACAGGTCAATATATTTCTTGGCGATGGCACTTTCCGAATAGTGGGTGACGGCCTTCCGGCAGGCCTGCTCGGCGAGGCTGGGATAATCCGGGTCGGTCAGTGTCCAGTAGATGCCGTTGGCAAAATCCTCGGACGACTTGTATTGCGCCACGTATCCGTTGTGCAGGTGGTCTATCATTTCGGGAATGCCGCCCACGTTGAAGCCGACGCAGGGAATGCCGCATGCCATGGCTTCCATAATCATGTTGGGCAGGTTCTCTTCCAGCGAAGGGGTGACGAAGAGGTCTACCGCATTGTATATGTTTACCAACTGGTGTTCGTTGCTCACAAAGTCCAGCGGGTAGACCTTGAAAGGCAGCAGGTTGGCCAGTTGCTGCGACTCTTTGCCGAAAACGACGACACCGAGCTCCGTTTTCAGTTCGGGATGTTTTTCCGCCAGCAGTTCACACGATTCTACCAGATAGTCGATGCCTTTCCGTTTGTCCGTTATCTTTACCGAGCCGAACAGTACGAGTCTGGCGTCCTGTGGCAGTTGGCATCTGCTGCGTGCTTCTTGCTTGTTGTGCGGCTTAAACAGGTTGGTATTGATAGGGTTGGGGATGCAGGTAATCGTGTGTCCGGCGAGCAGGGCGCTTTTCTTGGCCAGTCCTTCCAGCCAGTGGCTGCACGTTACGAAATTGATGTGCCGTCCCTGATATAGCTCCTGCTTCTTGCGGAAGGTCCGGTAGGAGAGGTCTTTTCTGCTGCCGTTGCAGTGGATGAAAGGACAGTTGCCACACTCCTGCTGATAGCGGGTGCACTCGCGGGCATGGTGGCAGATGCCGGTGCACGGCCACATGTCGTGCATGGTCCATACTACGGGTTTGCCCGATGCAAGGATTTTCTCGATGTTCTTCAGAGACAACATTCCTTGGTTTATCCAGTGGAGATGAATGACATCCGCCTGCTGGAACTCCGGAAGAGAGGTAATGTCCGTACCTGTATTGGCGATGTCCACGGCAAAGATATTCTCCTTTTTGAAGCGGTTGGCTTTCCATATGACGATACGCTCCCAGACGAATTTCCATATCATGCGCCAGTTGTAGTTTAATGAAACCACGGTGATTTGGTCGGTCTGCTTGTCGCGTACCAGAAGTTTGGCCTTGATGCCGTTGTTCTTGAGCGACTCCATCAGTCTGCTGGCCGCTACGGCTGCCCCGCCGATGCGTTCGGATGTATTGATTAATAGTACTCTCATTTTTGCGGAATGTTTGGACAAAAGTACTGCTTTTGCCGCTTTCTGCTCTATAAATCTTTTATTTTTTTAGTCTGTAACCGCTAAACTCCCTATCTTTGCCGAGGTTAAAAGCTCGTAATGCCGGGAGCAGTGGAGATGTTGCGCTGAGCAACGGATTGAACGTCGTGGAAAACGAGTTTTTTCGCCGGAAGAAACCTGGAGTTCATCGGTAGAAAATAAATGTGAATATGGGAGATAAAGGAATGAAAAAGCTGGAGCTACTGTGGCAGACTTTCCTGAGCGTGGTGAAGATTCTGCTACAATCCAAATGGCGTACGCACCTACCGTCGTCGTTCAGTAATCCGGAAGAGCTGTTGATACTTGCCAACGGTCCTTCATTGAACCGTACGGTTCGGGAAGCTCCGGACTTTGTACAGGGCAAGACGCTGCTGGCGGTGAATTTCTGCGTTACTTCCCCGATGTTCGAGCAGCTCCGCCCGGAGATATATCTGATAGCCGACCCTCTGTTCTGGATTGTTCCCGAGAAGCGGTACAATTGTTCCGGACGCTTGCCGAAAAAACCGCTTGGCCGATGAGTCTGTTTATTCCCGCCCGTGCTTTGAAGAATAAAGAGTGGCAGCCTATGTTGGCGGGCAACAGGAATATCCGCCTCTGCATTTACAATACCACTCCGATAGAAGGTGTGCAGGGATTCTGCAACTGGGTATTCGCTAAGGGTTGGGGTGTGCCCCGTCCGCACAACGTACTGATTCCTTCTATTGCCATCGGGTTGCGTCTGCCTTTCAAGAAAATTTATCTGGCAGGCGCCGATCACTCCTGGTTGCCGGAAATCACGGTGACGGACGACAACGTGGTACTGATGCACCAAAAACATTTCTATGACCAGAATAAGTCGCAGGCGGCAACGGTGATGCAGGAGAATCTGCATAGCGCACGGCTTTATACGATACTCTACACATGTATGTGGCCTTTAAGTCCTACTTCGTGCTCGAAGCCTATGCGCGCCGGTTGGGCAAGGAAGTGATCAACGTTACGCCGGGCAGTTATATAGACGCTTTTAAACGAATGAAAGTATGAAAGACGGAATCATCATCCAGGCACGTACCGGCTCTACCCGGTTGCATAATAAAATACTGCTCCCTTTCTATGGCGGGCAGCGCATTATCGACATTTTAATCGGAAATATCAAGCAGGCCTGCGCCGATAAGACCATTGTGCTTGCCACTACCGACCGTCCGCAGGATGATATACTGGCAGAGGTTGCCCGCGAAGCTGGTATCTGTTGCTACCGGGGAGACGAGGACAATGTACTCGACCGCTTTATCCGGGCTGCCGAAACATTCAACCTTGACCGCTTTATCCGTGTCTGTTCGGACAATCCTTTCCTGCGTCCCGACAGCTTCCGGGCTTTCTTCAAGGAGCACGATACCCGCCCGGCAGATATATCGCTTACGGTTTTGCAGACGGCCGCCCCACTATCAAATCTCATTTGGGCTTGTTTGCCGAGCTGACGACTGCCGATGCCCTGCGCCGTGCAGCCGCCGCTACACAGGAAAAACTGTACATAGAGCACGTTACAATTTATCTCTATACACATCCCGAAGCGTTCAGCGTTCGCCTGCTTCCGTTGCCCGATGAGCTGGAAGGGCGGTTGGATCTTCGCTTTACGCTCGATACAATGGAGGATTTCACCCTGTTGCAAGAGCTTTACGTCGCTTTCTGCGAGCAGACCGACCATAGCATCCATGCACTGCTCCGGTTGGTGGAGACACATCCGGAGTATAGGGTCAAAATGCTGGAAAATATAGCGAAAAACGAGAAATAAGCTCCGGCTTTATCGCAGGGAGACTTCTTGGAAAAGGAAAAGATTATGCTGCCGGGAAGAGGCCGGAAACAGTCGCTGACCGGACTCCATTCAGCCACTGACTGAAAGGGGGACTGACTCCCTGACTGAGTGCCTTTCACTCCCTGACTCATTGTCCCCCTTTCTACAGTGTATTGTGGCAGGGAAGGAAGATAGATTTGATGATAGTAAACAAAAATAACAGTTGCCGAATGAAGAGTACATACATTATCGGAGAAATAGGACAGAACCATAACGGTTCCGTCGATATCGCCAAGTTGATTGTAGACCTGGTGTCACGTCCCGTACGCGAAGAAGTCTTTAATCTGGAACTCCGTCCTATGGACGCGGTAAAGATGACCAAGCGGGATTTGAATGAAGAACTGACCGATTCGCAGATGAACCGTCCGTACGACTCTCCCCACTCTTTCGGACGCACCTATGGCGAGCACCGCGCTTATCTGGAACTGACGGACGAGGAGCATTTTGAAGTTTACAAGCATGCCAAGTCATTGGGCCTGGACTTCGTGGAAACACTGTGCTCAAAAGGCTGCATGTCTTTATTGAAGCTCTTTACGCCCGACCGCCTCAAGGTGGCAAGCCGCGACCTTACCAACCTGCCGCTGTTGGAAGTGATGGCGGAAACCAGGATTCCTATCATCCTTTCCACCGGTATGGCAGGCAAGAAGGAACTGGACGATGCTCTGGAGGTTATTACCCGTTATCACAACGATATATCCATACTGCATTGCGTATCGCAGTATCCCACTCAGCCCGATAATCTGAACCTGAGAACGATAACTTATCTGAAACAGCATTACGGACAATACCATATCGGCTTTTCCGACCACACCATTGGCATTGCCGCTCCGGTGGTTGCCGTAGGAATGGGTGCGGAGATTATAGAGAAGCACGTCACCATTGACCGCCGCATGAAGGGAACAGACCAACAAGGTTCTCTGGGACCGGACGGTGTGAACCGCATGATTCGTGATATCCGCATTGCCGAGCATTGGCTGGGCAGGGAGGAACTGTATATCGACCCTGCCGTCTCTGCCGCCAAAGTGAAACTGGAGCGTTCCATTGCTACGAACAAGGCGCTGCATCCCGGCGATATTATCACGGAAGAGGATATTCACCTGCTTAGTCCGGGCGACGGCTTTAAGTGGGCGGAACGAGATAAGGTGGTAGGCCGTCGGGTACGGAAGGAGATACCGCGTAATGAGATTATTTATCCGTCATTGATTGAGGAATGAGACTGCTTGCCGTTGTTGTGCTTTATCATCCCGGTAAGGATTTGGCCGGGAATATCAACAGTTATCTGTCGCAGGCAGACAGATTGCTGTTGTGGGATAATACGCCCAGAGGCGGAAGGGAACAGTTGCCTTTGTCGGGCGTCACTCATCCGGAGCGTCTGGAATACAGAGGGTGTGGACGGAATGTAGGCATCGGCACTGCGCTGAATGATGCCGTGGCTTACGCCCGCGAGCATGGATATACGCATCTTCTGACGCTGGACCAGGACAGTTACTTCCTGCCAGGAGTTTCCGGGATTATACGGCTGCATCCGGAGTTACGGAAGAAAAGCGGGTTATTTTCTCCGTCAATTATTTTATAAAGTCTCAGCAGGCTCCGCTTTATCCCGTTGCCGACAGGTGGATGAGGTCTCTTCCGCCATGACTTCCGGTACTGTTTATCCGGTCGGCTTGTTCGAAGAACTGGGCGTTTTTATGGAAGAGTTGTTTGTATGGGGCATCGACTGCGAGTACTGCTGGCGTGCAGTGCGTAAAGGAGTACGGACGGTTTGTTTCAAAAATATCCTGCTGCAACACGATTTGGGGTATCAGAAGAAGAAACACCGCTTGCTGGGTAAGGAGGTTTTTCCGAACGAGTATCCGCCGGCACGTACTTATTACAATGTGCGCAATGGCATGGTACTTCACAGACTCTATCCTGAGAGCCTGAACCTGAAAGCCCATTTACGCTACCATCTATATAAACGGATTGTCTTTGTGCTGTTGTATGAAAAGCAGAAGATAGCCAAATGGAAAGCTCTGTGGGACGGCTATCGTGACGGAAAACGCGGTAAATTGGGAGAGCGTGGGCAATAGATATTCTTACATTCTTAATCTTAAAAGAAATAACAGGCATGTTACCGAAATTAGTTATTACCGATATTGACGGTGTATGGACCGACGGCGGAATGTATTATACTGCCGAAGGGGACGTTATGAAACGCTTTTCCGTGAAAGACGGCTGGGGAGTGATTTTTCTGCGCGAATTAGATATACCCGTTGCCATTATGACCGGCGAGAATACGCAAATCGTGCAGAAGCGCGCCGATAAGCTGAAAATCGACTATTGTTATTTAGGGGTCAAGGATAAAGTGGCGCAGGCTGAGGAGTTATGCCGCGAACTAGGCATTTCGTTGGGAGAGGTTGCCTTTATCGGTGACGACCTGAATGATTTGCCACTGCTGCGTCTGGTGGGTTACAGCGCCTCTCCCAGCAATACGCCCGAATATGTGAAGCGGGAAGTAAAGTATGTAACGGCCGCACATGGCGGTTATGGAGCTTTTCGCGAGTTTGTGGAGAAGCTGCTGAGCGATAACGGCGTGCTGGAAAAGACGGTTGGGAAATTCCTGTAATGTCCTCTTTGCGTGTGGATGGGTCGTTTTCGCCGGACGTGTCAGATGTGCGGTAACGGTATCACTCTGGAAACGGCGGCTCTTCCCCGTTTCATCATGCCTTTGACAAATCCTGCCAGCCTTTGTGTGGCTGATTGCGGGCGGGGCAATTCCATACGTTTCACATCTTCCATAGTCCACTGCGGTTGATATTGCAGAAGCCGTTTTTCCGTATGCTCTATTTGTTCTTGCTGTCCTTTTCCGGTGTAATGGCGGATGAGGTTCAGGCATATCTGCGCATGGGATTGCCGGAGATTGTCGTATACGTCACTCCTCCTTTCTTTAAAATAATCCATTAGCAACTCCCGGACAACGAGTGCGATGTCCAGTTTCCGGTCTGTTCCGGCTTCACTCCAGATTGCTTTTCCGTGTTGGCGGTAGACGGCCATCGGACGCTTTATATAATGTATCTTCCGAATTGTGCATTCAGCAAATGTATGGCATAGTCGTAGGTGCTGACACGGGCAAACCATTCGGGCAGTTCGCCAAACAAGCCCCGGCGGAACAAAGCGGATACGTTGGAGATGTAATTGCTGCGTGCAAGGTCTGATATGTCTGTATCCTGCTTCTGCCCGCCATTGCTGAGGCTCTTGGTTCCGCGGTCTTCGTAGTAGTTGATAACCCGGTGAAAACAGGTGGAATAGTCGGGATGCGTATCCAGAAAATCTGCTTGGATTTGCAGTTTCCGTTTGTCTGTCCAGAAGTCATCGCCCTCGCAGATGGCGATATATTGTCCCCGGCATCGGGCGTAGGTTTGTATGAAGTTCTGTTGCAGTCCCAGATTTTTCTTCCGGTTGAATAGGACGATTTGTTCCGGGTACTTTTTTTGCCAGTCTGCGCAAATCGTTCCTGTACAGTCCGTACTGGCATCGTTCCCTATGACCAGTTCAAAGGGGAAGTTTGTCTCTTGCAGCATTACGCTGCGGATGGCCTCGTTGATGTAACGTTCCTGATTGTAGGTGAGCATCAGGACGCTGACTTTAAGTCCGGTATTATTGTTCATGTCCTTTTTTCTTTCGTATTAATTCCAGCGAGTCTTTCAGTATCTTCGAACCGGTGATGTAGGCCGTACCTATATAAATGACCGTGCCGGCTGCCGCTTGTGTGACGAGCAGTAGCAACTGGTTCTCTATCCATCCGCCAATGGGCAGTAGCAATAAGGTCATCAGAATGCTGAGTCCTGCATATGGCAGTAAATCCATAAGTTGCATGGAAAAGCAGTATCCCGTGTAATGGGCGGTGTAAATCATATTGATAATGTATACCAGCAGGCGGGTGACTACAAGACCTGCTACCATCGTCAGCACATCTTCCCGATAGGTAAGCAGCACTACTGCCACAGTGAAGGCTATCTTGTAATATTCTATTTTAAGTATGCCGTCCGAACGTCCGCTTACTTTAATGAAATTATTGTTGATGGCAGTCAGTATGGTGAAGCAACCGCCAAGACAGAGCAGTTGGAAGAAAGGAATGGAAGGCCACCATTCCTCTTTCAGCAGCAAACGGATAACGGGACCTGCCGTAACGAACAGACCTGCATGATGGGGAGTGTGATGAATGCCGTAAAACGGATGGTCTTGCGATAAGCCTTATCAGCCTTTCCCGTTCGTTCTGGATGGTACTGAATATGGGAAAGGTGGCATTCTGTATACTTCCGTAAATCAGGCTGACACCCATATCGCACATTTTGTTTCCTTGCGTATAATATCCCAATTGTTTTTGTGGAAACAGTTTGCCGATGATAACGGAATAGATATTCAGGAAGCAGGTATTGATGAGGCTTGCCAATAACAGGCTTGAAGCGAATCCGAACAGTGACCGTATGACCGCGAAGCGGAAAGTCCGTTGCGGACGCCAGTTCTCGCGACTCCATAGCAGGGTGGCGCGCGCTCCTGCCAGTATTACCGGTTGCAGGGCCAATGTCCATACTCCACAGCCGGTCAGTGCCATGGCAAGCGAAGCTATGCCCGAAACCGTCATGGAGTATAGGTTTATTTGCGTCAATGGTTTGAAGCGGATTTGCTTGTTCAGTATGGTGCTTTGTATGATAGTGAGCGCATTGATGGGAAGTGCCAGGAAAATGACAGCCGACAGTTCCACCAGCCTGGGCTGGTTAAAGAAGCGGGCTATCAGCGGAGAACAGCCCATCAGCACTCCATACAGCAGGATACTCATTCCCAGATTGAACCAGAAGACGGAACTGAACTCTTCTGCAGTCGTCTCTTTCTTCTGAATGAGTGCGGCACTGAATCCGCTATCTTGTATGATATTGGCTATGGCGCTGAAAATGGCAAGCATCCCTACCAGCGCATAGTCTTCGACGGAGAGTATATTGGCTACGAGGATACCGACAATAAACAACAGAACTTGCTGGCCCATACGGTCCAGCAAGTTCCAGAGCAATGCTCCTATTGTTTTTTGTTTCAGTGAAGACTCGCTCATAAGGTTTATTTCACTTCACTGCCGGGCTTTACTTCACGCAACAGTGAGGTTACTGCCAGTGAGCCGTCATAGTTTTCGGCAGAAAGTATCATGCCTTCGCTCACCAGTCCGTTCTTGAATTGGCGGGGAGCCAGGTTGGCGATGAACAGTACCTGCTTGCCTACCAGCTCTTCCGGTTGGTAGTGCTGGGCGATACCGCTGACGATAGTACGGTTTTCCAGTCCGTCGGCTATCTTGAACTTCAACAGCTTCTTCATCTTGGGTACGGCTTCGCATTCCAATACGGTTCCTACGCGGATATCCAGTTTCTCGAAGTCCTCGAATGAGATAACGGGCTTGACAGGATTGGCTTTGTAGCCGGCTGCCTCGTTTGCTTTCTTGGTGGCGAGCAGTTTGTCTACCTGTGCTGGATAACATCATCCTCAATCTTCTCGAACAGCAGTTCGGGAGTTGCCAGTTGGTGTCCGGCGGGGAGCAGGTCTGTATGGCCGAGTTCTGCCCAGTCGAAGCTGTCCATGTTCAGCATCTTGCGTAGCTTTTCGCTGCTGAACGGCAGGAACGGCTCGAAAGCGATGGCAAGGTTGGCAACCAGTTGCAAGGAGATATTCAGGATGGTGGCTACACGCGGCATATCCGTCTTGGCAAGCTTCCAGGGTTCGGTGTCTGCCAGATATTTATTGCCGATACGTGCCAGGTTCATGGCTTCCTTCTGCGCATCGCGGAATTTGAATACGTCGAGCAGCTTCTCCACTTCTTCTTTTACGTCGGCAAACTCTTTCAGTGTTTCGCGGTCGTAGTCGTTCAGTTCGCCGGCAGCGGGCACTACACCGTCGAAGTATTTTTTGGTGAGTTGCAGGGCACGGTTTACGAAGTTGCCGTATACCGCTACCAGCTCGTTGTTGTTACGTGCCTGGAAGTCTTTCCAAGTGAAGTCGTTGTCTTTTGTTTCCGGAGCGTTGGCAGTGAGCACATAGCGCAGCACGTCCTGCTTGCCGGGGAAGTCTTCCAGATACTCGTGCAACCATACGGCCCAGTTGCGTGAAGTGGAAATCTTGTCTCCTTCCAGATTCAGGAACTCGTTGCTGGGCACGTTGTCGGGCAGGATATAGCTGCCTTCCGCCTTCAGCATGGCGGGGAATACGATGCAGTGGAATACGATGTTGTCTTTTCCGATGAAGTGAACCAGACGTGTTTCAGGGTCTTTCCACCATTTCTCCCAAGAGTCGGGCAGCAGTTCTTTGGTATTGCTGATATAACCGATGGGAGCATCGAACCATACATAAAGCACCTTACCTTCGGCGCCTTCTACCGGAACGGGAATGCCCCAGTCCAGGTCGCGGCTCACGGCACGCGGCTGCAAGCCCATGTCGAGCCAGCTCTTGCATTGGCCGTACACGTTGGGACGCCATTCTTTATGGTCTTCCAATATCCACTGGCGCAACCATGCTTCATGTTTGTCGAGGGGCAGATACCAGTGCTTGGTTTCGCGCATTACGGGCTGGCTGCCGCTGATGGCGCTTTTCGGATTAATCAGGTCGGTAGGGCTGAGGCTTGTACCGCATTTCTCGCATTGGTCGCCGTAAGCGCCCTCTGCGTGGCAATGCGGACACTCACCGGTGATGTAGCGGTCGGCAAGGAAAGTCTTGGCTTCCTCGTCGTAGTATTGCATGCTGGTCTTTTCAATGAATTCGCCCTTATCGTACAGTTTGCGGAAGAATTCGGAAGCTGTATCGTGATGCGTTTTTGAAGTAGTACGGCTGTATACGTCAAACGAAATGCCGAATTCCTCAAAAGACTTCTTGATAAGCGTATGATAGCGGTCTACTACATCTTGCGGTGTAATCCCTTCTTTTTTGGCACGGATGGTGATGGGCACTCCGTGTTCGTCGGAGCCGCCGATAAAGACTACGTCTTCTTTTTTCAGTCTCAGGTAGCGGACGTAGATGTCGGCAGGTACATACACCCCTGCCAAGTGTCCGATATGAACGGGGCCGTTGGCATAGGGCAACGCCGATGTCACGGTGGTACGCTTGAATTTCTTTTCCATTGTATCTATGTATCTCTTTTGTTATGAACACTTTTAAGCAGTGCAAAGATAACGGTTTTCTCTTAAACCTACAAAAAGAGCCCTATATACTTCGTGTCCGGAATATTTCGTCTTTGGAAGAACAAGGATACGGTAATATTAAAAGGTTATCTTCTTGTCATTATGTATATAAATTGTATATTTGTGCGATTGTCGTACTTTACTAATATGAACAGACTATGATAACAAACCAATTGCTGCGTCCTGCCAGTATTGTGGTGGTGGGAGCTTCCAACAATGTACATAAACCCGGTGGAGCTATTTTGAGAAATCTGATTAATGGCGGTTATACCGGAGAACTGCGTGCCGTCAATCCGAAAGAAGCAGAAGTACAGGGCGTTACAGCGTATGCTGATGTAAAGGATATTCCGGATACGGACTTGGCAATACTTGCCATACCGGCATCTTTTTGTCCGGATGCGGTAGAATTACTTGCTGCGGAAAAGCAGGTACGTGCGTTCATCATTCTCTCTGCAGGTTTCGGAGAGGAAACGCATGAAGGGGCGTTGTTGGAAGACCGTATTCTGGAAACAGTGAATAAGTACGGCGCTTCGTTGATAGGTCCCAATTGTATCGGGCTGATGAATACGTGGCATCATAGCGTGTTCAGCCAGCCTATTCCCAATTTGAACCCGCAGGGTGTTGATTTGATTTCCAGTTCCGGGGCCACTGCGGTGTTTATTCTGGAGAGCGCGGTAACTAAAGGCTTGCAGTTCAATTCCGTATGGTCTGTGGGCAATGCCAAACAGATTGGAGTGGAAGATGTGCTGCAATATATGGACGAGCATTTCGATGCTGAAAACGATTCCAGGATAAAACTGCTTTATATAGAAAGTATAGGCGACCCTGACAGATTGCTGTTCCATGCTTCTTCTCTGATAAGAAAAGGATGTAAGATTGCGGCTATCAAGTCGGGAAGCAGTGAGAGTGGCAGCCGTGCGGCATCCTCGCATACGGGAGCTATCGCCAGTTCCGATTCGGCGGTGGAGGCTTTGTTCCGTAAAGCAGGTATCGTACGTTGCTACTCCCGTGAAGAGCTGACTACGGTAGGATGTATCTTCACTTTGCCGGAACTGAAAGGAAAGAATTTTGCCATTATCACCCATGCCGGCGGACCGGGGGTGATGTTGACCGATGCCTTGAGCAAGGGCGGACTGAATGTGCCGAAGCTGGAAGGTGAGCTTGCCGAAGAGCTGAAAAGCAAGCTTTTTCCGGGAGCTGCTGTTGGTAATCCAATAGATATTTTAGCTACGGGTACGCCTGAGCATCTGCGGCTTTGTTTGGAATATTGCGAAGAGAAGTTTGATAATGTGGATGCGGTAATGGCTATTTTCGGTACACCGGGATTGGTCACCATGTTCGAAATGTACGATGTGCTGCATGAGAAGATGCAGGCTTGCAGGAAACCGATATTCCCTATTCTCCCGTCCATTAATACGGCAGGAGCCGAAGTGGCCGCTTTCCTTGCCAAAGGTCACGTGAACTTTGCCGATGAAGTGACGTTGGGTACGGCATTGTCGGGCATTATGAATGCCTCGAAACCGGCAAATAATGAAATAGAGCTGTTTGGCGTGGATGTTCCGCGCATCCGCCGCATCATTGATTCCATCCCTGAAAACGGTTATATAGAACCGCATTACGTGCAGGCTTTGCTGCATTCTGCCGGTATTCCTGTAGTGGAGGAGTTTGTGTCTGCAAACAAGGAAGAGGTGCTTGCATTTGCCCGTCGTGCCGGATTCCCGGTAGTGGCAAAGGTGGTGGGGCCTGTGCATAAATCCGATGTAGGCGGTGTGGTACTGAATATAAAGAGTGAACAGCATCTGGCGTTGGAGTTTGAACGGATGATGCAGATTCCGGAAGTAACGGGTATCATGGTGCAGCCTATGTTGAAAGGAACGGAACTGTTTATCGGAGCCAAGTATGAGGAGAAATTCGGGCATGTAGTGCTTTGCGGCTTGGGCGGTATCTTTGTGGAGGTGCTGAAAGACGTATCCTCCGGTCTGGCTCCTTTGTCTTATGAGGAGGCTTATTCGATGATTCATTCGTTGCGCGCCTATAAGATAATAAAAGGCACGCGCGGGCAGAAAGGGGTGAATGAGGACAGGTTTGCCGAAATTATTGTCCGCTTGTCCACTTTGCTGCGCTTTGCTACGGAAATTAAGGAAATGGATATCAATCCGTTGTTGGCCACGGAAAAGTACGTAATAGCAGTGGATGCCCGCATCAGAATAGAAAAGAACTGATTATACGTTAAAGTCGGGTTGTTGTGCAGTATTTGTTGGGATAGCGTTTATAGGATATAACTTAGACTATAAACACACTATGAAGAGAGAAAAAGAACAATGGCTTAGAATTTTCAACGGCGTGATGTTCGGTGCATTGATTTTATTGGGGTTCGCATATTGCGATGAAAACAGTATGGGGGCAGGAAGTGAGAATTGTACTTCTTATGCCAAATATGAATTCAGAGGTAAAGTACTGGGAGAGAGCCGGCAGGTTGTGCCCGATGCCAGAATTCTGGTAAAGCATATAGCTTCTCCTGCCGACGGTTCATATGGCTATGCTGTTTTATCCGATACGGTTTATACCAAAGAAAACGGAGAGTATCTTTATCAGAATACCATAACCGGTTATCAGGACTTCCGTATAATCTGTGAGGACCTTACCGGGGTTTACCAGACCGATTCTGTGGATATAAAGATGAATCCGAAAGGTGGAAACGGCAGGTATGAAGGTAAAGATAACAGAGAGGTAGTCTTTAAACTGAAGAAGAGGGTTATATAAGACTGATACGGGGCTATCCGGCCCAATCTTCCCTGTCCAGGTTTCTGTATCCGATTGCTTCTGCCAAATGCGAGGCTGTATCAGTTCGCAGCCCTCAAGATCGGCGATGGTGCGTGAGACTTTTAAGATGCGGTCGTAGGCGCGTGCCGAGAGGTTGAAGCGGTTCATGGCCGTTTTCAGCAGTGCCAGCTTTATCATCGGGACGGGCATAACGGGCAAGTAATTTGCTGTTCATCTGTGCATTGCAATATACACCGGGAATTTCGGCATATCTTTCGGATTGGGTCTGACGTGCGCGTACTACGCGTTCCCGAATGAGGGTGCTCGATTCACCGGGACGTGCATCCGACATCTTCTCAAAGGGAACGGGGATGACTTCGATTTGCAGGTCGATACGGTCGAGCAAAGGTCCCGAAATGCGGTTCAGGTATTTCTGTACTTGCCCCGGGCTGCATACGCAGGCTTTGGTAGGATGGTTGTAGTATCCGCAAGGGCAGGGGTTCATGGATGCTGCGAGAATCAGGCTGGCCGGATATTTGACATTGCATTTAATTCGGGAAATGCTGATTTCCCGGTCTTCCAGCGGCTGGCGCAGTACTTCAAGTACATTTCGATTGAACTCCGGCAACTCATCGAGGAATAAGACTCCGTTGTGTGCCAGCTGATTTCTCCCGGTTGTGGGAAACTGCCGCCTCCTGTCATGGCTACAGTAGAAATTGTGTGGTGAGGAGCGCGGAACGGTCGTTTGGAGATAAGTCCGCTTTCCTGTTCCAGCTTCCCTGCAACAGAGTGTATCTTGGTGGTTTCAAGGCTTTCGCCCAATGTTAACGGGGGAGGATAGAGGGAAGTCGCTTGGCAAGCATGGATTTTCCGCTGCCGGGAGCACCTATCAGTAGAATATTATGTCCGCCTGCAGCCGCTACCTCTAACGCGCGTTTTACGTTTTCCTGTCCTTTCACGTCGGAGAAATCCAGGTCAAAGTCATTCTGTCGGGTATAGAACTCTTTACGGGTATCGACATGTACCAGCTCCAGTTCCTGTTTGTCGTTAAAGAACTCGATGACCTCTTTCAGGTTCTTTGCTCCGTAACTTTCAGGTTATTTACAACAGCGGCTTCCCGTGTATTCTGCCTGGGTATGATGATTCCTTCAAAACCGAGTTCTCTGGCTTTTATGGCAATGGGCAGTGCGCCTTTAATGGGTTGCAGGCTGCCGTCGAGACTTAGCTCTCCCATTAACAGATAGCGGCTCAACTTGTCCGGTTTGATTACTTCGCTGGCACCTAACATGCCGATAGCCAACGGCAGGTCGTAGGCGGCGCCTTCTTTGCGGATATCAGCCGGTGCCATGTTGATGACGATATTGCTGGTAGGCATCCGGTAACCGTTTACTTGCAGTGCGGAAATGATGCGTTGATGGCTTTCCTTGACAGCAGAGTCCGGCAAGCCGACGAGATAGAACATACAGCCTCTGGAGCTGTTGACTTCGATAGTGATGAGGGTTGCATCAATACCTTGAACAGCCGCTCCAAAAACTTTGATGAGCATGTAATTTGAGTGTTTAGTGATTAGGGTTTATGATTACCGATAGAAAAGTTATCGTTTCTTTTTCCTTTCGTTCTCTATCTCCCTCTTCTTTTCTTTCTTCTCTTGTTCTTCTATGTCTTTCAGCTTCTTTTCGATAGCCGTTTCGCTCAGGTTCTTTCCTTCAATCCTTCCGGAAGGGCTGAGCAGTACATTGGCAGGCAGGTTCTTATGGCAAGTTGCTTTACAACTCCGGTCTCCCAGCCGGAAAGGTCGCATGCTTGCTCCCATTTCAGGGTATCTGTTTCGATAGCCTTTTTCCAATTGTCTTTGTTGAGGTCTAAAGAAATTCCTAAAAGCGCGAATTTCTTGTTCTTTTGTCCTTTCCTGTAGATTCTGCGGTAAACAGCATTGCTGTCGCGGCTCACGGTATCCCAGGAAGCCCAGAAGTGTATTAGCAGGTATTGGTCTTTGAAGTTCGAACGGGTTATCTGCTTCCCTTCGGCGTTGGCAGGCGGAAGTAGGCGGCAGTCTTTCCGGTCGCAGCCTTTTCTTCTTCCTGGATGCGGTCGAGCAGCCCGTCGATATAGGGACGGTCTTTCAGTTCTCCCGTCATGTGCTCGGTCAGTTGTTTGATTAGGGTATAATCCGGCTTTTCTTTTTGTGCGAAGTACTTGTCAAGCAGGTAGATACTCGCTAAAGAGGAATGATGTTCATTGATAAATTTGCCGGCTTTCTCTTCCAGGACTTTTTCAGACGGTTTGCCCAATCCTTTCAGTTCTTTCCGGAAGGCGGTCAACTCTTCATTGTGCGGGTTGCCGGTTATTTCCATGCTGTTTAGTTCGGCAGCAGAGCCTTTTATGTGTATTTTGTCACCTTTATCCATGAAGAAAGGGTATCGGCTGCCGTCGCTGAACAACAGCCATGCAGCTACCAAGGTATCCGGAGAGAGTGTTTTCGAGAATTTGCCGTTCTCAACGGGCAGGGTATCCATGCGGTCGTACATTTCGTCTGCACCGTATATATATAAGGTGTCATTTCCCAAACCTTTGATTTCTCCGCTCAGACTGACTGTGTCGGAGCTTTTGCCACCGCAAGCGGATAGCATGATAATCAGGAAATATGCAAGATAAATATTCTTCATACGGCTTTCTTCTTCTGATACGTTGCTGCGAAAGTAGTTCTTTTTGGTGTGAATAAAAAAATGCCCGACATATTTCTATGCCGGGCACTTTCTTTTTCATCTTATAACCTTTATTATTTGATGATATTCATGAAGTCTGCATTCGTGAAGTATTTGGAGAATTCCAAGTCAGAAGCAGCTTTCTTAGCCAGTGAAGAATCTTTGGCAACAGCTTTCTTCAGGTTGTCCATAACCATAGAAGAGTTGTTGGTTCTTGCACCTACAACAGCCATCAGGTAGTCAGTGTAAGCGTCCGGTTTAGCGATGCTTGACAATGTGCTCTTAGCCTTGTTGTAGTCCTTAGCCAGGATTTGTGCCAAAGCTGCACTGTTGGTCTTAGTGTCGCCAAATGCGTTAACGGCTCTGTCATATTGACCTTGAGCGATGTACAGGTTACCCAGAGCTTCGTTCAGTTCCTTAGTACCGGAAGCTTTGCCCAGGTAAGTTTCAGCTGCTGCCTTGTCGCCTTTTCTCAAAGCTACGAGACCCATGTTCATGTTAGCTTCAGCAGAATCCTTGATAGAAAGAGATTTCTTCAGGTAGCCTTCAGCCTTGTCCAAATCACCGGCTTGGTAAGCTAACTTACCGAGGTTGTTGTATGCACGGTAGTCGTTCGGGTAGATTTGAGTAGCTTTGGTGAAGATAGCTTCCTGCTTGGCAGGATCGTTAGTCAGAGTAGCTGCATACAGCAGTTCTTCGATGTTCAGTTGCTTAGCATCGCTGTCAGCCAAAGATGCGATTTCTTCGTCAGACTTACCGATTACGTCATAGTTCAAAGTCAGACGAGAACGACGCAGTTGCGGAAGGATTTCTTCTGCCAAAGTGCTGTATACAGAAGAGATATTCTTGATTTCCTGTTCTCTTTGTTCAGGATCAGAGTACATTGACAAAACGCGGAGAATCAACTCTTTGTCCTGAATGTTGGATTTGCTGACCAGTTCCTGGAAACCTTCCCAGTCCTGTGCAGTATATTTAGTATCTACAGCTGCTTCGATTTTGCTCTTCTTCAAATCCTTGTTGATAACTTTGGCTGTATTGTTCTGACGGTTTTCAGCCAGGCCTGTATTCAGCTCAACGCCACCATCGGGAGAAGCGTATGCAGAGATTTCGATGTTGCTGATCTTCTTGTTGGCAGCTTCGTTGATGTTCTTAACTTCTTCGTTGAATGCTTTGGCAGTTTTCAACTCGCTTGAACGGATGTTAGCCTGTTGAATCAGGAACATGATGTTTGCATCATATTTTTCTTTGATTACGCGTTGGAAAGCGTCGTCACCGTTAGCAGGATTAGCGCTGCCCAAAGTCTGGCCAACCAGTTCGGAAGTAGAGATAACACCGTCGGCTACTTTTACTGCAGGGATAGTAACTTCTTTCTTTCCGACTTTAGCTTTGAATTCCAAGTACAATTCAGACTTAGCCATTTCGGGAACATAGTCGAAAGAAGTCTTCATTGTGTAGCTACCACCAGCCTTGTAAGAGATAGTCTGGTCGTTGCCTTCTACTTTTTCACCCTGGAATACGGCAGGCTGACCTTTAGCTTCGCCGCCTTCCCATCTCAAAACCGGAGTAACTTCCACTACAGCTTTTTTCTTGAAATACTTTTCAGGGAATTTACCGTTAATTGTAGCAGGTACCTTACCGCCTACGGCTTCCAATACTTGCGGAGTCACTGTGAAATAGTCAGAAGACAGTTCACCCATTTTGCTGCTGCATGATGTCAAAACAGCAACAAGTGCCACTAACAAAGGCAGATACAATTTTTTAGTCATTTTAGATATAAATTAATTGTTTGTAATTGAAATTTGTCCATTCACAATTAGTTGCTATATTCCTATATATATAGCTTTGCAAAGATATTAATTCTCTTGGCAATTTGTTAATAATACTATCACATTTATTATAATTTAATAAACGCCGTGCTCTTTCCTGTATTTAATATTGCGGGGATGATGCTCGATAATTTCACTTCGGAGTCTGTTCCGGTCGATATGTGTATAGATTTCAGTGGTGGCGATGGATTCATGTCCCAGCATGCACTGGATGGCCCGCAGATTGGCGCCGCCTTCCAGCAGATGGGTGGCGAAGGAGTGGCGGAACGTATGCGGACTGATATTCTTGGTGATGCCGGCTTTTTCCGCCAGCTCTTTTATCATGTGAAACACCATGATGCGGGAGATATTATTGCCCCATCGTGCCAGAAATACGTAATCCTCGTATCCTTTCTTTATTTTTCCCAGGTTGCGGTCTGCAAACCAATACTTTATCTCCTTGATTGCACGAGGCGAGATAGGTACTAAACGCTGTTTGCCGCCTTTGCCTTCTACCTTAATAAACCCTTCCTCAAAATAGAGGTCGGAGATTTTCAGGTTACACAGTTCCGACACGCGTAACCCGCAGCTGTACAGTGTCTCCAGGATAGCTCGGTTGCGTTGTCCCTCTTTCTTCTCCATGTCTACGGTGGAAATGATTCTGTCGATTTCTTCAACGGTGAGCACTTCCGGTAGCCTGAACCCGATTTTGGGACCTTCCAGCAGCTCGCTCGGGTCGGCTTCCTGATAGTCGGCAATCACCAGAAAGTGGAAGAACGATTTGATTCCGGAGAGTATCCGGGCTTGGGAACGGGGATGGATACCGATGTCGTGGAGTCCTGCGGCAAAGCGTTGCAAATCATCCGGTGTTACGTCCGGAATTTCTATATTCTCTCCTTCCAGAAAGTGCAGAAGTTTCTGTAGGTCCGTCATATAGGCATCGAGCGTATTGGGCGAAAGCGCTTTCTCCAGCTTGAGATATTGCTGATACTTTCTGATTATCACCGCTCGTTTTTCCTTATTCGTCAAATTCTCTTCTACTTTCATTACTTTTTCCTATCTTTGCACCTTGAAAGAATGTTCTCTGTGGACAAAGGTATAAAAAAATGTGTTATGAGAATACAGATTATTAACGGCCCCAATATAAATCTGTTGGGTAAACGCGAACCTTCCATTTATGGCAGTGTTACTTTTGAAGACTACCTTGCCGGACTCCGTGAGAAGTATGCGGATGTACAGATAGACTATTTCCAATCCAACATCGAAGGAGAGTTGATAGACAAGATACAGCAGGTGGGTTTTGATGCGGACGGCATCATCCTGAATGCGGGGGCCTATACCCATACGTCCATTGCCCTGCAAGATGCGATCCGGTCGGTCACTGCTCCGGTGATTGAGGTTCATATCTCCAATGTGCATGCCCGGGAGTCGTTTCGCCACGTATCCATGATAGCTTGTGCCTGCCGGGGTGTTATTTGCGGCTTTGGGCTGAACTCCTACCGTCTGGCATTGGAAGCGTTAAAGGAATTATTAATATAAAATAGGTACAAGATTATGCTATTGAAACAGACAAAAATCGTTGCAACGATTTCCGATCAGCGTTGCGATGTTGATTTTATAAAACAGTTGTTCGACGCAGGTTTGAACGTAGTACGTATGAATACGGCTCATGCAGGCCGCGAAGGTTTCGAGAAGCTGATAGCCAATGTGCGTACGGTTTCCAACCGCATCGCTATCCTCATGGATACGAAGGGTCCCGAAGTGCGTACGACTGTCCTTGACGAGCCTATTCCCTTCAAGGCAGGCGATCGTGTAAAAGTGGTAGGCAATCCCGACCGGCAGACTACCCGCGAATGTATCTCCGTTTCTTATCCCAACTTTGTACACGACCTCAATGTGGGCGGTCATATCCTTATCGACGACGGTGACCTGGAACTGGTTGTTGTGGAAAAGAATGCCGACCACCTGCTGTGCGAGGTGCAGAATGAAGCTACCTTGAGCAGCCGCAAGAGTGTCAATGTGCCGGGTGTACGCATCAACCTGCCTTCACTGACGGAAAAAGACCGCAACAATATCCTCTACGCCATCGAGAAAGACATCGACTTCATCGCTCACTCTTTCGTGCGCAACAGACAGGATATTCTGGATATAAAGGCTATTCTCGATGCCCACAACAGCGACATCAGAATCATTGCCAAGATTGAGAACCAGGAAGGTGTGGACAATATCGACGAGATTCTCGAAGTGGCCGACGGCGTTATGATAGCCCGTGGCGACCTGGGTATCGAAGTTCCGCAGGAACGTATTCCGGGTATCCAGCGTTTGCTGATTCGCAAATGTATCCTTGCCAAGAAGCCGGTTATCGTTGCCACGCAGATGCTCCATACCATGATTTCCAACCCGCGTCCTACCCGTGCGGAAGTTACCGACATCGCAACGCCATCTATTACCGTACGGATGCTTTGATGCTGAGCGGTGAGACGGCTTACGGCAAATATCCGGTTGAAGCCGTCAAGACAATGACGAAAGTTGCCGCCCAGGCGGAAAAAGACAAACTGGCGGATAACGACATCCGTATTCCTTTGGACGAAAACAGCAACGATGTAACGGCTTTCCTCGCCAAGCAAGCGGTAAAGGCCACTACGAAGTTGAAGATTCGCGCCATCATCACCGACAGTTACAGCGGCCGCACTGCCCGCAACCTTGCTGCATTCCGCGGCAAATACCGGTGCTCGCCATCTGCTATAAGGAAAAGACCATGCGTCACCTGGCGCTTTCATACGGTGTAGAAGCCATCTACATGCCGAACTTGCCAACGGACAGGAATACTACTTCGCCGCTCTCCGCCGCCTGCTTCAGGAAGGCCGTCTGCAACCTACCGACATGGTGGGCTATCTGAGTAGCGGTAAAGCCGGTACGCAAACATCCTTCCTTGAAATCAACGTAGTGGAAGATGCCCTGAAACATGCTGAAGACAGTGTACTTCGAACAGTAACAGATACTTGTAAAATTATAAATTGAGAATTAAAAAATGACAGTCCGCTGGCAGGCATTTGTTTTTTAATTCTCAATTCTCAATTTATATGACTTTAGACGAATATATCCTGCAACACATCGATGAAGAGGGCGACTATCTGAAGGCTCTTTATCGCGATACGCACCTCAAGTTGCTTTATCCCCGCATGGCTTCGGGACATTTGCAGGGGCGTATGCTCAAGATGTTTGTCAGGATGATACGTCCCCGTCAGGTGTTGGAGATCGGGACATATAGCGGATACTCCGCGCTTTGCATGGCAGAGGGGTTGCCGGACGACGGAATGCTGCATACGTTTGAAATCAATGACGAGCAGGAAGACTTTACCCGTCCGTGGCTGGAGAACTCGCCTTATGCCGATAAGATAAAGTTCTATATAGGTAATGCTTTGGAACTTGTTCCCCGGCTGGACATCACTTTCGACCTTGCTTTCATCGACGGTGATAAGCGCCGTTACATCGATTATTACGAGATGGTATTGGCACGCCTTTCGGACGGCGGTTATATCATTGCCGACAATACCTTGTGGGACGGGCACGTTCTTGAAGAACAGCCGCATCGCACGGACTTGCAGACCATCGGGATAAAAGCCTTCAATGATCTGGTTGCCGCAGATAATCGGGTGGAGAAAGTTATACTGCCGTTGCGCGACGGACTGACGATTATACGTAAGAAATAAAGAGTTTGCATCCTCCCTTCACCCTTCACAATTCCTTTGCATCATACTGTTCATGGGATTCTGCGGGTGAAGGGGGATGATGCTTTTATTTTTAAGCAACCGCTTGCTCAAGTACCGCACAGGATACCACACCGAGAGGAACCCTACGGTGATAACCGTTACGAATACCAGTATGATGTCCGTTGCATGCACGCTCACCGGATAGGCGTCCACTACAAAACTTCCGTTGCCGCCGCCCAGCGATATAAGTCCGAAGCGTTGTTGCAGGAAACACAGCAGCAGCCCCAATACAATCCCGGCAATTGCTCCGAACACCGAAATCAGCCGCCCTTCAAAAAGGAAGATACGGGCTATCAGCCGGTCGTCGGCACCCAGATTGCGCAGCGTCTCCGTATCCTCGCGCTTATCCAGTATCAGCATGGACAGCGAACCGATAACATTGAAGCAGGCAATTGTAAGTATAAAGGTAAGGAACAGGTAGGAGATGAGTTTCTCAATCTCATGATACGGAATACATCCGCTTGCTGCTCGTAGCGGTTTTGCACGATGAAGCGGTTGCCCAGGATGCGTTCCATTTTCTTCTGCACGGCATCGGTGTTGCTGCCCGGTTTCAGTTTCAGTTCGATGGCGGAAACTTCCGTGTCATAATTGAACAGCCGCCGGGCAAAGCCCAACGATGTGAGGATATAGCGTGAGTCGTATTTCTGCTGGTTGACAACAAACACCGCTCCCGGCGAGAACAGATAATCCTGGTTGAAAGCCGCCGACGGATTGGCGATGTTGACACGTACATTCCTTTTAGGTGCATACACCCGCAACGGGTCGACAAACTGAAGTCCCGTGCCCAGTTCGGACACCAGCTCCACACCCATAAAGCCGTAGTCCACAACGGAATCGTTCAAAATGAATTTCCCCGTACCGTACAGCAGGCTGTCTATGGATGTCAGTTGCTCGAAGTTATCCTCCACGCCTTTGATAACCGCCATTGCCTGACGGTCCTTGTACTGCACCATTGCGTTTTCTTCCAGCGTCTCCGTCCATACATCTATTTCGGGCAGGGCGCGTACTTGCTGCACGCGCGATTCGAGCGGGTCGAACACCTTTCCTTCCCGAACGGTGATTTTCAGCTCCGGGTCGAAAGCCGTGAAGAACCCCGCTACCATATCCTGAAATCCGTTGAATACGGACAATGTGCACACCAACGCCAATGTAGCCAACGCCACCCCGCACACCGAGATGCCGGATATAATATTAATGGCATTATGCTTCTTCTTAGAGAAGAGATAACGGCGGGCTATAAAAAAAGGAAGATTCATGGTTGGGGATTAACCACTATTTCAGTAGTTCATCGATTCTTTCCAGATAATCCAGCGAGTCGTCCACGAAGAACTTCAGTTCGGGAATGATGCGCAGTTGGTGGCGTACGCGGGTTCCCAGTTCAAAGCGGATGGACTTCATGTTGGCATTGACGTTCTTGATGATTTCTTCGCTCCGTTCAGAGGGGAAAACGCTGAGGTAGGCGCGTGCCACGCTCATATCGGGACTGATGCGTACGGCGCTGACTGAAATCAGTATACCGGGCATCGATTTGGTCTGCAACAGGAAGATGTCGCTTAATTCCTTTTGGAGCAAACGGGCTATTTTGTTCTGTCTGGTAGTTTCCATACTCTATCGTTTTTTTGATTTGAAAAGCAAAGTTACTGAAATATATCGTTCTGCCGGTGATTTATACTATTTTTTTCATTCTTTTCCTTGTAGGAGAATCTGATTTATGACGTTGCAGGATTGTATTTTCATCCGTAGGGCATTCGTTTCGGCCACTGGGAACATCCGGTGTTGACTACTGTCAACAGAGCTGTTTACTGCTGTCAACGGATCGGCCGGCTATTGTCAACCGGGCTGTTGACAGTAGTCAACACCCGATGTTCTTCCTGAGAAAAAAGAATTCTCTCTATAGCAATACCTGATTTTCCTCTGTATGTCTTTGTTATAAGGCTGTGAGGAAAAGCGTACCGCTATAGAAAGAAAGACGTATTGCTCTGTTATATTGGATGTGGATGAATCCGGTTGCCCCGTAGATTCTACCTATTCTTGCGCTTTTTTGCGTGCAATCAGCGCAACGGCTGCCACTCCGATAACCAGCAGCGCCAATGCTCCGTAGGCGATGCCTTCCGTTACATGCAGGCTTTGGGGGTCGAAGCGCATCTCGACGGTATGCTTGCCGGCAGGAATATACAAGGTGCGCAGTACATAATCCGCACGTCCCAGTCCGGTAGGTTTCCCGTCAGTGGTTACTTGCCAGCCGTTCGGGTAGTATATCTCGGAGAATACGGCGATGCCGTCTCCTGCGTTTTCCGTTTCGTAAACCAGGCGGTTGGGTTCGTAACTTGTCAGGCGAATGGAGGAAAGGCTGTCTTTATGAGCCTCTGAAATCCCTTTCAGCACATCCTTGAAACGGGCATCGACAACAGCGGTTTCGGTGGGAAGGATGGTTTTGAGCGCATCAATCTCCTCATTGGCATTGTTTACGTATTGCACGTTCTTCACAAACCAGGCGTTGCCGTTGGCATAAGGGTTGAGGACGGGAACGGTCTGTCCCTGCTGTCCGGAGGGGAGGATGAAGTACTTCGTGTTCAGCATGTTCAGTACGCGGAACTTGGAGGCGTCCACACTGTCCATTTCTCCGCCTGCGGCGGCTATCGCTTGATAGGCAGCCTGCATTTCGGGAGAGATGTGGCGTTCTATCAGTTCCTGGTAGCGACGCAGTTTGGCGGCATGGTATCCGCCTATGTTCTTATGCCAGTAGGAAGTGTTGTTCTCGTTGAAGGCATCGGTTGCAAAGTTCAGTACGCGGTAGTCCGGGCTTTTGTCCTGCAGGATGAGTTCGTCGGTCTTGGTTTTGCTGAACGTTTCCGTTTGGATGGAACGGGGCACGAACTGCTCGTCGTGCAGGTAGCGTTTGTTTACACTCCACATATCGGCAAGGCAGAGAGCCGTGATGCCTGCAACGGTCAGTGACCGGCGCAGCTTGCCTGCGCGTGGAGCCAAAGCAGTGCGCATCCGATGCAGATGATGATGAAGCTCCGCAATGCGTCGGCGCTGACAAGTGCACCCCGCATCTCTGAGAGATTGGCAAGGATGCCGGACAGCTCGTTGGCGGGTATCATCTGCTGGTCGACGGCATTCTGCAGCATTTGTGCTTCTTGTGCAGGTACGAAGCCGGAGCCCAGGCTACCCGGCGCTACGGTAAGCAGCAGGGCTACACCGGCGGTCAGCGCAAGGCTGATGCCGAACGCTTTCTTGTTCGCTTTCCATATTCCGGGTTCTTCCAACACGCGCTTCAAAGCAAAGATTGCCAGCAGGGGAATGGTGAATTCCGCTATGACGAGGATGGATGATACGGCGCGGAACTTATTGTACATCGGGACGTAATCGATGAAGAAGTCCGTCAGCGGCATGAAGTTCTTACCCCATGCCAGGACGATGGAGAAGAAGGTTGCTCCCAGCAACGCCCATTTCAGCGGGCCTTTTACGATAAAGCAGCCCAGCACGAAGAGGAACAGTACGAATGCGCCCACATAGACGGGGCCGGCGGTCCAGGCTGGCTGCCGAAGTACTGCGGGAATGAGTTGTACAGACTTCCGTACATCGGGTTGGCCTTTTCCATGGCGGTTTCGCTCTGGCTGAGGGGGGCGGAGGAGGAACCGCCTTTGAAGTTGGGAACGAGGAGCGTCCAGGTTTCGCCGATGCCATAGCTCCAGTTGGTGATGTAGTCGCGGTCCAGTCCGCTGCTGGTTTGCTTGGCGGCATCACCGGTCTGTACCAGCTCGCTCTTGCCGCGCATGGTTTCCTTGCTGTACGTATAGGTGTGGTAGAGGTTGGAAAGGTTGGCGGCCACACCGATAAGGGCGGCAACCAGCAGTACGGCGCTTGCTTGAAGAACCGGGGAAGCGTCTTGTTGCGCCACGCATCTTCAAGTATGCTCCTGCAATGAACAGGATGACGAACAGGAAGTAGTAGGACATCTGCACATGGTTGGACATGATTTGCAGGGCGATGAAGAAGGCTGTGAGTATGCCGCCTGCCAGCAGCTTGCCCCGGTAGGCGAGCACGATGCCCGCTATTGTGGGCGGGATGTAGGCAAGGGTGATGAATTTCCAGATGTGTCCCGCCGAAATCAGAATGAAGAAGTAGGACGAGAAGGCCCACATGATGCCGCCCAAGCCTGCCAGCCATGCCGGTATGCCGAATGCCCGCAGCAGGATGTAGAAGCCCAGCATCAGGATAAACGTCAGGTTGACGTAGGTGGGCAGGAAGAGCTGGTATATTTTCTGTGTCCATTGCAGCGGTACGGTAGAGTCGTAGGACGGGGATATCTGGTAGGTAGCATTCCGCCGAAAAGGGAATTGGTCCAGCGGGTGCGTTCGCCTGTCTGTTCGTAATACTCTTTGGCTTCTTGTCCGGCGCCGCTCCGGCGGCGGTGTCGTGCTGGAACAGAATACGTCCTTCTATATCCGCCGGAAAAAAGTAGGCGAAAGAAATCAGGACGAATGCCAGGATGGCAATTAAGTCGGGAAGAATCTTCTTTATCATCTTTGCTGGGTTATGGTTTATGTGGGGGAGCCGAAAGGGTGAGGAGTCGACTCCCTTGACTCCTAATCTGAATTTCAGCGGCAAACTTATACATAAATATTGATTTATGCACCAGTTGGATAGATAAATCTGCTGAAATATCGTACCTTTGCCTTCCCTAAATCATATAATTCATAAATCTGAAATTTGGAAATCGGTAAGCATGACGATAGGTGTTATCAGTGCAATGGATAGCGAACACCGCCAACTGGCGGAACGTTTGCAGGAGAAGAAGGTAGCGGATTACGGTAATCTGCACTATGTGGAAGGTATGCTTGGCAGCAACCGCGTGATACTTACGCAATGCGGCATCGGTAAGGTGAATGCGGCGGTTGGAGCTACGGAGCTGATACGCCGTTTTGCCCCGGACTGTATTGTGAGTACCGGTGTGGCGGGCGGCATCGACGCTTGTCTCAAGGTGACGGATGTAGTGGCGAGCGACTCTTTGGCATACCACGATGTATGGTGCGGTGACGGTAACGAGTACGGTCAGGTGCAGGGATTGCCTGCAGTGTACAAGGGGTGCGCCCCGCTTTTGGAACATGCTTTGTCTCTGAACAAGACCGGATTGGAAAGCCGTATTCATAGCGGACTGATATGTACCGGCGACCGGTTTATCACCAACCGCATAGAGCTGGATGCCATCAAACGCCGTTTCCCGGCTGGACTGGCTGTCGATATGGAGTCTGCTGCCATTGCGCAGACCTGCTATCTGTACGACATTCCTTTCCTCAGCTTCCGTATCATCAGCGATACGCCGGGCGTGGAGGACCACTCTTCGCAATATGCCGATTTTTGGGGTACGATGGCGGAACGTTCTTTCCTTACGACATGGACTTTCCTTTCCACCCTGCCCGACAACTTATAACTCATAACTCACAACTTATAACTTATGAAGAAAATACCCAGCTTTACCATCGATCACATCCGTTTGCTGCGCGGTATTTACGTATCGCGCAAGGATGAAGTGAACGGAGAAGTCATCACGACTTTTGATATCCGTATGAAAGAGCCCAACCGCGAACCGGCATTGGGACAAGGCGCCCTGCACACTATCGAGCATCTGGCTGCCACCTACCTGCGCAATGAACCGCAATGGCAGGACAAGATTATCTATTGGGGCCCATGGGCTGCCTTACCGGCAATTATCTGCTGATGAAAGGCGATTTGCAGCCGCAGGACATCGTACCGCTGATGCAGGATACGTTCCGCTTTGTTGCCGGATATGAGGGCGAAGTTCCCGGTGCTGCTCCGCAGGATTGCGGCAATTACCTGCTCCACGACCTGCCCATGGCAAAATGGGAGTCTGCCAAGTATTTGCATGAAGTGCTGGAACAGATGACGGAAGAGAATATGAACTACCCTGAGAAAGCGGAGTGAGTGGTTGAATGAATGTTGAAAAATACATTTATGTTAAGAGTATCTGTCATTCAGAGCTTCTTTGCGATGCTCTGAATGACAGATAGTATAAGCTAATTCCCCATATTTACTTGGTTTACTCCTAACTGCTTAAATGATTTCTATTCCTTGCTCCTTGCAAAGTTGCAGCCCTATGTCTTTCAGCTTGAATTTCTGTATCTTGCCGCTTCCTGTCATGGGGAACTCTTTTACAAAGAAAATATATTTGGGAATCTTGTAACGGGAAATCTTGCCGATGCAGAAGTCGCGTACATCCGATTCGTGCAGGTCTGCCCCCTCGTGCCGGATAATGAATGCGCCGACCGCTTCGCCGTACTTCTTGGAGGGGATGCCGGCTACCTGCACATCCTTGACGCCTTCCAGTTGATAGAGAAACTCTTCGATTTCGCGCGGATAGATATTTTCACCGCCGCGGATAATCATGTCTTTGATACGTCCGGTGATGCGGTAGTTGCCGTCCTCGTCTTTCACGCCCAAGTCTCCGGAGTGCAGGAAACCGTTCTTGTCGATGACCTCGGCTGTGGCCTGCGGATTCTTGTAATATCCTTTCATGGTGTTGTAACCGCGGTTGCACATTTCACCCTGAACACCTACCGGACACTCTTCGCCGGTTTCCGGGGCGATGACTTTCACTTCGGTATGCTCAAAGTCGCGTCCTACGGTGTTGCAACGTACATCGAACGAATCGTCTATTCGCGTGGCGGTCATGCCGGGAGCGGCTTCCGTCAGGCCGTAAACGCTGGTTACTTTCATGTACATCTTTTCCTCTACCTGCTTCATCAGCTCGACGGGGCAGAGAGAGCCGGCCATGATACCCGTGCGCAGGCTGGACATATCGAACAGGTCGAACATCGGATGGTGCAGCTCGGCTATGAACATTGTGGGTACGCCGTAGAGTGCGGTGCATCGTTCTTTGTGGATGGATGCAAGCACCACCAACGGGTTGAAGCGTTCCACCATGACTTGTGTACAGCCGTGGGTAAGGCAGTTCATCGTGGCAAGCACCACGCCGAAGCAGTGGAACAGGGGGACGCAACAGCAGAGTTTGTCAGCGGCAGTGAATTTCATATGCTCGCCGGTGAGGAAACCGTTGTTGGTGATGTTGTAGTGGGTAAGCATTACCCTTTCGGGAATCCGGTAGTGCCCGAAGTGTACTGCATGTTTACTACGTCGTGGCAACTTACCCGGCTTTTGAGCTCATTCAGACGGGTGTCTTCCACGTTGTCGCCTAAAAGCAGAATTTCGGAAGTGTTGTACATTCCTCTGTGCTTTTCCTGCCCTACGTAGATTACATTCTTCATATAAGGGAAGCGCTCGCTTTTCAGATGTCCGCGCTGGCAGGTTTTCAGTTCAGGCAGCATGGTGTAGGTCATCTGCACGAAGTCGCTGTCTTTCTCGCCGTTGACGATACAGAGCGTGTGCATATCCGAATTCTCGCACAGGTACTCCAGTTCGGCTTGTTTATAGTTGGTGTTTACCGTTACATAAACGGCGCCTATTTTGGCGCAGGCATACAGCAATGTCAGCCAGTCCGGTACGTTTGCCGCCCAGATGCCGACGTGTGTTCCCCGTTCCACGCCGATAGCGATAAGCCCTTTTGCCATGTCGTCCACTCTGCGGTTGAACTGACTCCAGGTGAAGCGCAGATTACGGTCGGAGTAAACAATGTATTCTTTGTCAGGTGTAGTTGTGGCCCAATGCTCCAGCCATTGGCCAAGCGTTCTTTCGTATAACATAACGATGCTAATTAACGTATAAAGTATGAAATATAAGAGGGTATGTCAAAACTAAAATTCGCTTGCCATTTGTTTCTTTTTAGGCACGGATTACACGGATTTCACGGAAAAAGAACAAAGAAAATCTGTGTTTCCGTAGAATCCGTGTAATCCGTGCCTAAAAGAAATCATCAAGTGTATTTTGACACACTCCCTTATACCTTATACTTATCAGATTGGTGTATAAATTACTGCCAGTATTTTGGCTGCCTGTCCTTCATAGGCGTGTACATGGTGCGGTACGATGGAATCGTAGTAGATGCTGTCTCCTTCTTCGAGCAGGTAGGTGTGCTTGCCGTAGCTGATTTCCATGGTTCCTTCCATAACCATGATGAATTCTTCGCCTTCGTGTGAGGAAAGAACGAAATCGCTGTCGTCCGTGGGAGCTACGTCAATGATGAACGGCTCCATGTGGCGGTCTGCTTTTGATTTGGAAAGAGAGTGGTACTCCATGTGTTTGCGCGAGTGGATAGCGTTGTTGGAGAAGCTGATGCTGTCCTTTGCTTCCGACTTGCGGCATACCACAGGACCGTTCTCGTCCTGGTCGTCAAGGAATGTGCCGAGACGCACGCCCAGTACGCGGGCTATTTTGATGAGCGGAGCCAATGAAGGCAGGTCGATATTGTTTTCGATGCGTTCGATTTGTTCGATGGCGAGCCCGAACGTTGCGCCAACTCTTCCATGCTGATGGACTGGCTTTCGCGGAGTGATTTGATTTTTTCTCCTACAATCTTACTTGTATCCATAATTTGATAGTATTTTCAGTCTAAAAGGTTATGATTAATAGCTGTAAATTGCAAAAATAAGATATTCTTTTACTTGGTGCAACATTCTATGACGAAAAGTTTGCTTATGGTCTTTGCAGGTGTACAGGAGATTTTGTCTGTATGCCATCGCTATTCCGGCTTTCTCAGAGCAAGAGTGATATTCGCAGACGTATGGCTTATGATTGCATGAAGCCTGATAGAGGTTCCTTACTCTTTTATATCCAACTCTCCGGAGTATGAAATGGCCTGTCTGTTCATCGGCTGGATATGTATGTTGGCCGAACCGTCGGAATAGATAGTAAGGCTGTATTCATATTTATCTTCTTCGTTGCCGGTTTTGAAATCAATCCGGGTTTTTCCTTTTTTGAGGCTTTCTTTCCTGTATCCGGTTATCGGGGCATTAAATATCAATCCCTTCCCGCCGCCGTAAGGTACATTGTATGCCACTCCGAAGTAGGGCAGGTAAGAAAAGACGGAGTCATTCCTGATTTCGATGGAGTAGTCGGATGTCAGGGCGCGGCTGCGACCTTTCATGGGTTGCATATAGTCTACGTTGATTTTGTAGTGATCGGCATTTATCGCTTCCCTGACGTTACGTTCGGTCTGTGCTTTCTTTTCACTCCGGCTTTGTGCTGTTGCGGACTGCATGGCAAGCATTCCCGACAAACATAATAGAATTAATTTAGCTGTTTTCATCGTTGTTTGGTTTTAGGTATCAACAAAGATAAAGATAATGTTTTTGAGAAGTAAAACGGATTCAGTATTTTTGTATGAGAATAAAGATTATTAAGTATGGTATATATTGAAACTCCCCGTTTGATATTGCGCGATTGGAAAGAAGAAGACTTCGTTCCTTTTGCAGAGATGAACGGGAATCCGTCTGTCATGGAGTTCTTTCTGCATCCTTTGTCCGGGGAAGAGTCGCGCAATCTTTTTGATACTGTCAGGAACGAGTTTCTTCAGTACGGATATGGCGGATATGCCATCGAGCAGAAGTCCGATGGAGCCTTTGTGGGTTTTACGGGCTTTCATAACTTTATGTTTGATGTGGACTTTGCTCCGGGTATTGAGATACTGTGGCGATTGAAGCAGGAATATTGGGGTCGGGGGTATGCTACCGAAGCAGCGAAGTCATGTCTGGCTTATGCTAAGGAGAATCTTCCGTTTTCTATGGTCCGGGCTTTTACTTCGCTGACCAATAAACGTTCGCAACGGGTGATGCAGAAGATAGGGATGGAATTTGAAAAGAATTTTATGCACCCTGCAGTGCCCGACGGGCATCTGCTGAAAGAGCACGTACTCTATAAGATACAATTGTAATAGGCTTTTAAAACCCCTGTACAGGGAAGACAGTGATAAAAGTAAAGCGGCGGTATTCTCATTGGAAAATACCGCCGCTTTAATAAGTTTACCGCAAGTAAATTACTTACGCAAGCCGAGTTCCTGAACAATGGCACGATATCTGTTGATGTCGCAGTCTTTCAGGTAGTTCAACAGCGCGCGGCGCTTACCTACCAACATTGTCAAGGCTCTTTCTGTACTATAATCCTTTCTGTTGAGCTTCATATGCTCAGTCAGATGAGCAATACGGTATGAAAACAAAGCTATCTGGGCCTCTGCTGAGCCAGTATCAGTGTTAGACTTCCCGTATTTGCCGAAGATTTCTTGCTTTTTAGCAGCGTCTAAATACATAGTGTTTAATTAAAAAGTTGATAATTCTTTTCTCTTTCGAGCGTGCAAAGATAGATATTATCTTTTATATTGCAATGATATTCAGCAAAAAAATCTTTTCTCTGTGATGTATATACTGTAAAATTCGTACCTTTGCAGTCAAATAATAGGTATTATATGCAAAATATTAGAAACATTGCAATTATTGCCCATGTCGATCATGGGAAAACGACGCTTGTAGATAAGATGCTTCTGGCAGGAAACCTTTTCCGCAGCAACCAGAGCACAGGTGAATTAATGTTGGATAACAATGATTTGGAGCGTGAGCGAGGGATAACAATCCTTTCCAAAAACGTTTCTATCAGCTATAAAGACACGAAAATTAATATTATCGATACTCCGGGACACAGCGACTTCGGTGGTGAAGTGGAACGTGTATTGAATATGGCCGACGGATGTATCCTGTTGGTGGATGCTTTTGAAGGCCCGATGCCGCAGACCCGTTTTGTATTGCAGAAAGCTTTGCAGATCGGTTTGAAACCTATTGTTGTAGTCAACAAGGTGGACAAGCCCAACTGTCGCCCCGAAGAAGTCTATGAAATGGTGTTCGACCTGATGTTCAGTCTGGAAGCTACGGAAGAGCAGTTGGACTTCCCCGTTATCTACGGTTCGGCAAAGAACAACTGGATGAGTACGGACTGGCAGAAGCCGACGGATAATATCTATCCGCTGCTGGACTGCATTCTGGAGAACATTCCCGCTCCTACACAGTTGGAAGGTACGCCGCAGATGCTGGTGACCTCATTGGACTACTCCTCTTATACCGGCCGTATCGCCGTAGGCCGTGTACATCGCGGTACTTTGCGGGAAGGCATGAACGTGTCTTTGGCAAAGCGTGACGGTACAATCGTCAAGTCGAAGATTAAAGAACTGCATACGTTTGAAGGTATGGGCCGTGTGAAGGTATCGGAGGTATCTTCCGGTGATATCTGCGCCCTGGTTGGTATCGAAGGGTTTGAAATCGGAGATACGATTTGCGACTACGAGAACCCCGAAGCATTGCCGCCTATCGCCATTGACGAGCCTACCATGAGTATGCTGTTTACTATCAACGACTCTCCGTTCTTCGGCAAAGAAGGTAAATTTGTAACTTCCCGCCATATACATGACCGTCTGATGAAGGAGCTGGACAAGAACCTTGCGCTTCGCGTACGCAAGAGCGAGGAAGACGGAAAATGGGTGGTGTCCGGTCGTGGCGTGCTTCACCTTTCCGTGTTGATTGAAACGATGCGCCGCGAGGGATATGAGTTGCAGGTAGGCCAGCCGCAGGTTATCTTCAAGGAGATAGACGGCGTGAAGAACGAGCCTATCGAGGAGCTCACGGTCAACGTTCCCGAAGAGTATGCCAGCAAGATTATTGATATGGTAACCCGCCGTAAAGGTGAAATGGTGAAAATGGAAAGCGCCGGCGAGCGTGTGAACCTTGAGTTCAATATGCCGTCGCGCGGTATTATCGGTTTGCGTACCAATGTGCTGACTGCCTCTGCCGGTGAAGCTATCATGGCGCACCGCTTTAAGGAATACCAACCCTATAAGGTGAAATCGAACGCCGTACCAACGGTTCCATCATTGCCATGGAGTCGGGTACAGCCTTTGCCTATGCCATCGATAAATTGCAGGATCGCGGTAAGTTCTTCATCTTCCCGCAGGAAGAAGTGTATGCCGGACAGGTTGTAGGTGAGCACTCTCACGATAACGACCTTGTGGTGAACGTTACCAAATCAAAGAAGCTGACCAACATGCGTGCTTCCGGTTCCGACGAGAAAGCGCGTCTGATTCCGCCGGTGCAGTTCTCTCTGGAGGAAGCGTTGGAATATATCAAGGGAGACGAGTATGTAGAGGTTACTCCCAAGTCCATGCGTATGCGTAAGGTTATCTTGGATGAGACAGAGCGCAAGCGTGCCAATAAGAACTGATTTTACTTTTTAGTTGTTATATATAAGAAGGAGTGCTTCGCTGTAAAGGTGGAGCACTCCTTCTTTTATTGCAATGGGGTATCCTGAAGTTTTTATTTTATCGGTCAGTCTACGTATTTCACTTTGGCGGCATCTCTCGGCTTGGCGGCAGGCGTTTCATCCGGATATCCGAAAGCAATGCAGTAAAGCAGCCGGTATCCTTCGGGAAGTTCCAGTCTTTTGAGGTATTCGGCAGCTTCGGGCGTATCGGTCATAAAGCGTGTGGGGCTTGCCAGACAGCAGGAGCCTATGCCCATAGACCAGGCGGCAAGTACCATATTCTCACCCAGCAGTCCGCAGTCTATCTGCGAGCAGTCGTACGAAGTGTCATTTCCGATGAACACTACCGTGGGCGCATTGCGGAACATATTCTTGAAATTGGGGTCTTCCGCTGCTTTCGGGTTCTTCTGCTTGAAGATTTCACTTACCCCGTTCAGGAATTCCGGGTTGTCTACTACGCGTACCGCCCAGGACTGTTTGTTCTGACCGTTGGGGGCGTTGATACCGCACTCCAAGATTACCTTCATCGTGTCTCGGTTCACTGCTTCCGGTTTGTACTTGCGGACGCTGCGGCGCGATAGGATTGTCTCGATTACCGCTTCCGAATTGCTTTTCTCCGTAACTGTGGCTTCACTCTCTTTCTGTACCTGCGGCCCGCAAGCGGACAGCATCAATAGGCTTGCGCCTAACAGCATAACCTTTACACTCTTCATTCTCTGTTGTCTATTAAATTGTTTCTTCGCAAATCTAACAAAAAAAGCGGCTTCCGAGAACGAAAGCCGCCTTAAAATATATAATCTGGTTCTATTAGAGTTTCGGACCAGCAGCAACCAAAGCCTTACCGGCTTCGTTACCTGTGAACTTAGCGAAGTTCTTAATGAAACGTCCTGCCAGGTCTTTTGCTTTTTCTTCCCATTGGCAAGCACATTCATAAGTGTCGCGAGGATCAAGAATCTTCGGATCAACACCCGGCAATTCTGTCGGAACAACAAAGTCGAAGTAAGGAATAACCTTTGTCGGAGCCTTGTCGATAGAACCGTCGAGGATAGCGTCGATGATACCACGTGTATCTTTGATAGAGATACGCTTGCCGCTACCGTTCCAGCCGGTGTTAACCAAGTATGCCTTAGCGCCGACCTTGTTCATCTTCTTAACCAGTTCTTCTGCATATTTAGTAGGATGCAAGCTCAGGAAAGCAGCACCGAAGCAAGCAGAGAATGTCGGAGTCGGTTCAGTGATACCGCGTTCCGTACCGGCCAACTTAGCGGTGAAACCGGACAGGAAGTAGTACTGAGCCTGTTCGGGGTTCAGGATAGATACCGGAGGCAATACACCGAAGGCATCAGCCGACAGGAAGATTACCTGATGAGCGTGAGGACCTTTAGATACCGGCTTAACGATGTTGTTGATGTGATAGATAGGATAAGAAACACGAGTGTTTTCAGTTGTGCTCTTATCGGCGAAGTCAATCTTGCCGTCAGCGTCAACAGTTACGTTCTCCAGCAGAGCGTCACGTTTGATGGCGTTGTAGATATCGGGTTCGCTTTCTTTGTCGAGGTTGATACCTTAGCGTAGCAACCACCTTCGTAGTTGAATACACCTTCGTCATCCCATCCGTGTTCGTCGTCACCGATCAGCAGACGTTTCGGGTCGGTAGACAAAGTAGTCTTACCTGTACCTGACAGACCGAAGAAGATAGCAGAGTCCGTACCTTCATGTTGGTGTTGGCAGAACAGTGCATGGAAGCGATACCGCGAAGCGGGTTCTTGTAGTTCATGATAGAGAACATACCCTTCTTCATTTCACCGCCGTACCAAGTGTTCAGGATAACCTGTTCGTTGGTCTTCAAGTTGAATACAGTAGCTGTTTCAGAGTTCAGACCCAGTTCCTTGTAGTTGTCAACTTTTGCTTTGGAAGCGTTGAATGATACGAAATCAGGTTCGCCGTAGTTAGCAAGTTCCTCAGCAGTCGGGCGGATGAACATGTTAGTTACGAAGTGAGCCTGCCAAGCTACTTCCATGATGAAACGCACTTTCATGCGGGTAGCTTCGTTAGCACCGCAGAAAGTATCAACAACGAACAGACGCTTGCCGCTCAGCTGGTTTACAGCTTTAGCTTTCAGGTCGGCCCATGCTTCTTCAGAGCAGGGTTTGTTGTCGTTTTTGTATTCTTCTGAAGTCCACCATACAGAATCCTTGCTGGCTTCGTTCATTACAAAGAATTTATCTTTAGGAGAACGTCCGGTATAGATACCAGTCATTACGTTCACAGCACCAAGTTCAGTTACTTGACCTTTTTCGAAGCCTTCCAGACCCGGTTTGGTCTCTTCAGCGAACAATACATCATAAGACGGGTTGTGGATGATTTCCTTCACGTCTTTGATACCGTACTTGCTTAAATCTAAATTTGCCATTTCTTTTTAAGATTTTAAAATTGGTATTTGGTTTATAATCTCTCTTCGCATTCGTATGCTTCATTGCAAGGGGGCGAGTTTGTGGAAAACCGCGTTGTTCAGTAAGGCCCTTGTTTTTGCGACTACAAAAGTAATACTTTATTTTTAAAGAAACATCCTATTAGAGAAATTTTTCTGTAATAGGAAATCTTTTATAGAACCGTAACAATATCTGCAAACTGAATGTTGCAAATTGAGTGGAATTCGTTTACTTTGCACTTCTGTTCTATCAATATACGGAATAACCAATACATATTTTAATCAGATAATATAATGAAAGTTATCAACTTTGCCGAGACTAACTCAGTCTTGAACCAATACATGGCGGAGATACGTGATGTGCAAGTACAGTCCGACCGTATGCGTTTCCGCCGGAACATCGAACGCATCGGCGAAATCATGGCGTACGAAATGAGTAAGGAACTCACCTATTCCGAAAAGCAGGTACAAACGCCGCTGGGAATAGCCCCTGTCAGCACTTTCGATGATGATGTGGTGATTGCCACCGTCTTCCGTGCCGGGCTTCCCTTGCATGCCGGTTTCCTGAATGTGTTCGACCGTGCGGGCAATGCTTTCGTTTCCGCTTACCGTTATTATAAGGATAAAGAGTGCCGTACGGTGGATGTGCACATCGAGTATATCGCCACTCCCGACCTTTCCGGCAAGACTCTGTTACTGGTTGACCCGATGCTTGCTACGGGCGAAAGCATGGAACTTGCTGGAAGGCTTTCCTTACCAAGGGTACGCCTGCCAAACTGCAGATTGCCTGCGTCATTGCCAGCCGGCAGGGAGTAGAGCACTTGCAGAAACTCTTCCCCGGCGACGAGGTTTCCTTGTGGTGCGGCGCTATCGACCCGGATATGAATGAGCATTCGTATATAGTACCGGGGCTGGGCGATGCCGGAGACTTGGCATTCGGCGACAAGCTGTAATCCGCAGGGCGGTTGCGACCGTCCAATCCGAACCCCGGCACTGTTCATTGAACCATAAAGAGAGCCGTATCAACTCCGTTTGTGAGTAATGATACGGCTCTTTTATGTTTGCAAGCTACTGCATCAGGATATCCATTCCCGCTTCGCTCTCATTGTTCACTTGGCCCAGAACAGCTTTTCCGTATACGTGTCTGTGCCGGCTACATCCTTATAGTACGGATTGTAGTTCACTTCCGTGCTGGGGTATCTCCAGCGGTTCGGCACATTGGGGATAGTACCCGACACTTCCGGGAACACCAGTCCCGAAGGATAGCCTGTGCGGCGGATGTCACTCCATGCCTCGCGGCTGACAAGGAAACCGAAGTGCAGCCATTTCTGCGTGATGATGGCATCCAGTTTGTCCACGTATGCCGTACTGTTCCATCTGGCATTGGCAAAGTCTGCAATCTCTTCATCGGTAGGAACGTCGTAACGGCGGCAATTCTCTCCCGAGCCTATCGAATCGTAATAGTAATACAGGGCGATGGATTGGCTGACAGCCGTCTTGAATTCCTTTTCCGCCTTTGCCATATCCTGTGCCACACCGTACCCCATGGCATAGGCTTCCGCTTTCAGGAAATGTATTTCGGGCGAAGCATTATCAGCATATCGAATTTATCGTTTTCCCAGAAAAAGCCTCTTTGGGTAATCTGCGAGAAACCTTTGTTGGCGGTGTTCACTTCGTCTTGTGCCTGAGCGCTGTAATACTCCGTCAGCTCGTCTGCTACCGTGAGGTCCGTACCCAGGTAACGGTGTTCGTCCACTTGTCCGGTTTCGCGGTTGGTGATGCTCACGGGATTGTAGTTCAGCAGGATGCGGGGGTCGTCTTCGCCTTTGACGTAGACGCCGCTTAGCGGATCGCTGCTGGTCATGTCATAGTTGCCGTGGCTCAGCATACGGTCTATGATGGCGCCCGAAGCAAGGCGGTTCGTAACCCAGTCGCCCAATCCGTGGCCGGCGGTGAAGTTCAGCTGCCCGGACTTCTGGTTGACGATGAAGATGTTGTTTCCCTGCTCCTCTACGAGCGGATAGTCGGCGGGGTTTTCCAATATCTCCTTGATAACCGCACGTCCTTCCGCCTGCAAAGCTCCCTGCGTGGCTACACGCATGGTAAGGCGCAGGCGCAGGGAGTTTGCATAGCGTTCCCATTTCTCCATATCTCCCAGGTTGATGAAGTCCTGGGTACTGAAGTTTTTCGGTACGGTTGCCGAACGGAAACGCGGGGCGATGTCTTTCAGTTCGTCAAGGATTGTCTTATAAATATCTTCCGCCTTGTCGTAGGGAGCGTAAGAACCGTTTACGTCGTTGGTCAGCGGCAGGTGCATGCTTTGAAGAAAGGCATGTCGCCGAAAATATCCACCGTTGCGGCAAAGAAGTCGTACAGTTGCACTTTGGCTGCCAGCATAAAGGCTTCGTCCTGTGCTTTCTGCGTATCGTTCTCTTCATTGTACAGCGATTCCATCTTGCGGTATTGCATCAGTGCCGAATACAGGTTGTCCCATTGCCCGTCTATGGCAGGCGCATATCCGGGGCTGTACATACCACCCGAATAGCTGTAGCCGAAGGTCTGCGCGTACTTGCCCACAAACTGTGAGTCGAAGCCGAAGAAACGTCCGTACTCATATATGTCATAATCTTTCACTTTCTGGAAAACTCCCACCATGAGGTTGCTGATGGTAACCTGGTTGACCTTTGAGGGGTCTTCGTATTTGCTGTCGAAGTCGGAATCCGTACAGCCGGAAGCTGTCATCAGCATGGCTCCCGCTATAACGAACGCTCCTATATTTATCTTTTTCATATCCATTGTCATTCACTCTAAAGTCTTATTTTTCAATTCTCTATTTCCTAAAAGCTTGCCCGCAGCGACACACCGAAATTACGTGTTGCCGTAGTGGAGCCGCCCACTACCGCCTGGCTTGCCCAGGATGTTCCTACGGAAGATTCCGCATCGTAATTCTTCAGTGCCTTGTAGAAGTAGAACAAGTTGCGTCCGAACACCGAAACGCTCAGCCGCGTCATGCCCAGTTTGGAAATCAGCTTTTCCGGAAACTGGTAGCCGATGGTCAGCTCGCGCAGCTTCACATAGCTGTTGTCGAATACCGAGTGGCGGTACGTAAGCTGTTCGGGCTGGGTACCCCAGTTGTAGGTCTGGTTGTAATAGTAGCCGGCAGGGATGATGCGCGTGTTCTTCTCGCCGGTGGAGGCCACCACGCCCGGCAGGATAACGCCGTCGTGATAAACGGTTTCTCCGTTAGGCCCTGCACCCAGTGACGGGTCTACCTGCACGGGCACGCCGCTGGCGTTGTTGTTGCCCGGATAGTAGTAGGACAGGCCGCCGTGTTCCGTATCGCGGAATTGCAGCGACTCCGGTGTCAGACCCGATGCGGTGGAATACTGGTACATCTCGTTGATGACGTCGCCGCCTATGCGGAAGTGATACTGAAATCCAGGAAGATGTTCTTGTAGGAGAACGAGCTGAACAGACCGCCTACGCCGTCGGGTTGATGTTTCCTACTCTTTGCAGTTCGGTCTGGTTCATGTAAAGTCCCTTGTCCGATACGAGATACTCTCCGTTTTCGTTCATCTGGGGCACTTGCACGTAGATGTCACCCATCGGGCGTCCCTCTACGGCCTGTATCTTGGCTCCGCCACCGCCTATGTTGGATATTTCGAGGTACGGTACGCCGTCGGCGAGCTTCACGACCTTGTTGCGGTAGATGCCGTAGTTGGCCGTCAGGTCCCAGCGGAAATTCTTGGTCAGTACCGGAGTGGCGCTTACGGAGATGTCCCAGCCTTCGTTGGCCACCTCTCCCACGTTCATCAGCACGTACTTCACACCCGATGTGGAGGGTTGCGGCGTGGAGAGTATCTGGTCTTTCACGCGGTTGTTGTAGTAGGATACGTCGAAGCCCAGCCGGTTGTTGAGGAACTTGCTTTCAAAACCTATTTCGTATTCGTACTTCTTTTCGGGGCGGATATTGGCATTTCCCCACGAAGAAGGAACGTAGTTCCATGTGAAGCCGTTGTCCGAACCCTGCTCGTAGATGATGTTGGCGGCATACGTTTCCGGCGCGTTACCTACGACGCCGTAGGAGAGGCGGAGTTTGCGTGATTCCACCATGCAGGCATGCGGAAGGCGTTCGAGAACAGGAAACTGAGGTTGGCGGAGGGGTAGAAAAAACTTTGGTCCTTCAGTGTGGATGAACGTTCCTGACGCCCGGTGAGTTCGAGGAACAGGTAGTTGTCCCAACCCAGGCTCAGCGTACCCATGTATCCCGTTTTCAGCAGTTCCATACGTTGCAGCGTGCTGCTGGCGGTGTAGCGGCTGGCGTTGAGGTCGAACCAGTTTTCCGTAACCAGACCGCCGTTGGTGGAGACGCGCATGTTGTTCATGTTTTCGTAACGTCCCGTCCAGCCCAGTGTGGCGGCAATGTCGAAACGGCGGATGTTGTAGTTGAAGTTCAGCATCACATCGCCGTACACGATGTCATAACGTCGGTTGATGTTCTGGAAACTGCCGCTGGGATCGTACAGGGAGTTGGGGCGTTCCGTCTCGTACTCCAGCGTCTGCTTGGTATCCGTGATGTCGGTAGAGAGTTGGGCGCGCAGACTCAGCCAGTTGGTTATCTGCCAGGTGGGGCGTATCATACCGATGAGGCGGTTCTCTGTCTCCTTGCTGTGGTGGTGATACATGTTCCAGAGCATATTTAATACGCCGTTCAGGTATCCCGGGTCGTATGCCCAGCTTCGTCCGGTGTCAGTGTGGCATCGCCGCCTGCGTACGTGTTGCGGTAGCCCAGGCTGGTGACGTAGCTCTGTTTCAGATAGGGAATATCCATGAAGGAGGAGAACATATTGCTGAAACTGCCGTACAGGTTCAGCGATGTTTGCGGGCGGTCCTTTACGTCCTGCACGATGTAGTTCAGCGAGTATTCTATGTTCAGCGTCCTTGCCGGTTTGTAAGAACCCGTCAGCTTGAAGTTATGTTTGGTGAAGCTGCCCGTCAGCGAGTTGGGCGTTTCACCCATGAAGGTGTAGGAGAAACGGTTGCTGCTGGTCTCCGTACCCTGCGAGATGGCGAGGTTGTAGGTCTGGTTCCAGCCCGTGCGGAACAGCTCTTTCCACGGATTGTCCGTAGCCGGCAGGTAGGGGCGCATCTTGCCGTCCCAGTACAGCACGTCGCTGCCGTCGTACTTCGGACCGAAAGACATGGTCGTATTATACAGACTTCTGTAGCTTTCGCCGTTCATGGTGCGCTGGTAGAAACCGCCCGTTTGTTTTTCGTAATCGCTGTATTCCGTGTTGTAACGTCCCGGGCCGTATACGGTCTGTACTTTCGGCAGATAGGCGGGCAGGTTGGCGGTGACCTGTGCGGTGAAGTCCACCGTCAGTTTGCCGCTTTTGGCGCGTTTGCTGGTGATAACCACCGCGCCGTTTGCCGCTTCCGAACCATAAAGTGCCGTGGCCGAAGCGCCTTTCAGCACACTTACGCTTTCAATATCTTCGGGGTTGATGTCCACCAGACCGTTGGAACGTATCTGCCCGTCGTTGCCGAATTCGGCAAAGTCGGTACTCTTGCCCGTTCCGCCGTTGCGGATGGGCACGCCGTCCAGGATGATGAGCGGCTGGTTGTTTCCGGTGATGGACGTGAGTCGCGTACATTGATAGACACGGCTCCGGCGGAACCACCCTGCGTCTGCGTGATGCGGATGCCCGGCGCCTTACCGTACATGGCGGATGCAAAGTTGGTTGCTCCCGCCTTCACTATCTCGTCCGATTCGATAGTGCTCACCGCGTAACCCAGCCGTTTGGTATCCTTCTTGATACCCATAGCCGTGACAACCACCTCTTTCAACTGCTGCGAGTCCTCTCTCAGCGTTACCCTCAGGTCGCCCTGCTTCTTGCGTTTTGCCAGATGTATTTCGCGGGTGGCATAGCCATATAGGCTATGGATAGCGTTGCATCGGCAGGCACGGTCAGTGTAAAGTTTCCGTCCACATCGGTAATGACACCGTTGTTGGTTCCTTTCTCTATGACGCTGGCGCCGATAAGCGGCTCTCCCGTCACATCCCTTACCATACCTTTGATTGTTTTGGTTTCCTGCGCACCGGCACTTCCTGCAAACAGAAGCGCCAATGCCACAATCATACTACCTAATACCTTTTGAAAATGCAGCTTCCTGTGCGAAGCCATACTCCGTTTTTTCTTGATAGACTCCATATTTCCACAATGATTATTTCCTTGTACAATTAAATCTGTTGGATTTTATTTGTATTTTGTTATAAGCAAGCAGTATGCCAAAAAAGATACGTAGACTATGCGAAGTATTTATGCCTATGATATTCAGTTCATTGTTTTTTTATAAATACTTATAATATGTGTATGCAGGTTGTGGAATGTTGTGGAAAAAATCCACACTTGCAGGTTGCCATTCCACGCTTGTGGCGTTTGCATCTTATTCCGGCGGTTTTCCGGCGGATTATACTTTGTGCCTGCATCCGTAAGACCGTGTGGAAAATAGGATTATACCGCGTGTGAGCGGGGCAATCCCCCGGGTATAATGTGCCAATGCCTGGTGGAAAACTTTCCGATGCACCTTGTAAAATGTGGTTGTCCCTTATGTATTTCTTCGTTTTCCGGTTACGGGCTGTCCGGCCCGCAGCTGGCAACCGTACAGCCCGCAATTGGCAACCGCACGGCCCGCAGTTGGAAAACGGGGTTTTAGTAGATGCACAACGGGGTTTTATACAGTGTATTGTCACCTTTATGCTGAGGCATATCGGTATTTTGCCTCTGCCTTTGGAGAGCTGATGCCGCTTGTTTCTTTGCTGCCAACCGGGGATATAAAAAGCCCCCTTCACCCGCTGTCCCTTATGGATAAAGGGATGTGGAGGGTGAAGGGGGGGAATGTGTGTAAACTGAATTCCTGTTCCGTGGAGGTTATTTCACTTCCCAGGTATCATTGGTCATCAGCAGTTCCTCAAAGTTGTGATACTTTTTCTTGGCGGATACCTCTTCGATTTGTGCATGTACGGCATCATCGTAGGTGGGAGCTTCCACATCGCGGATTACGCCGAGGGCAATCGGGAAATCAGGGCCTTCCATCAGGGCAAGTTTCAGTTGCAGGGTGTTGTCCTCGCAATGGGCGTCGTGGATAAGAATATCCTTTTCCGTAATGCCGTTCTCGCCGAGCTTTACCACTTTCAGCCCGAAGCCTTCCTGCATCAGTCCGTATTCGTTGTTCTCGCCGAAGAGCATGGGCTTGCCGTGTTCTAGATAGATGGCGTGTTTGGCGCGGTCTTCTTTCTTGGCAACGGCGTCGTGCGTGCCGTTATTGAAGATGACGCAGTTCTGGAGAATCTCGCAGACGCTGGCTCCTTTGTGGTTGTAGGCGGCTTTCAGGATTTCTACCGTTCCGGCTGCATCCGTGGCAACGGCGCGTGCAAAGAAGTGACCGCGTGCACCGAAGCAGAGTTCTGCCGGATGGAACGGGTCTTCTACCGTACCGTAAGGAGATGATTTGCTGACGAAACCGCGGGGAGACGTCGGGGAGTATTGTCCTTTTGTCAGGCCGTAGATACGGTTGTTCAGCAGAATCATGTTCAGGTTGATGTTGCGGCGGTTGGCATGGATGAAGTGGTTGCCGCCGATGGCGAGTCCGTCGCCGTCGCCGCTCACCTGCCATACGGTGAGTTCCGGATTGGCAACCTTGCAACCGGTGGCAATGGCAGCGGCACGTCCGTGAATGGTGTTCATGCCGTAGGTATTCATATAGTGGGGCAGACGGCTGGAACAGCCGATACCTGAGATTACTGCTGTTTTGTGAGGCGGAACGCCGATTTCGGCCATAGCCTTATGCAGGGACGCGAGGAAAAAATGGTCACCGCAACCCGGACACCAGCGGGGTTGCCCTTTCTTGAAGTCTTTTGCTGTATATTCGCACATAGTTCTTTTCTTTTTTAGTTCTTGATAATCTCCTCAAATGCTTGTACTAACTCGTTCACCAGGAAGGGCTGGCCTTTCACCTGATTGAACTGGTAGGGAACGAAACCGTCTACTTTCATACGCAGGTATCCGGCAAACTGTCCCATGTTCTGCTCGGCCACCACTACTTTCTTGTAGCGCTTCATCACCTCTGCCGTATTCTTGGGCAGCGGATTGATGAACTTGAAGTGGGCGAGGGCCGCTTTCTTGCCTGTGGCGCGGAGTTCGTCCATAGCGGCGTGCAGATGGCCGTAAGTGCCGCCGAAGCGACAATCAGCAGTTCGGCATCGTCCTTGTCGCCTTCCACTTCTACATCGGGCACTTCGATTTTGGCAATCTTTTCGGCACGCAGGCGGGTCATCAGGTCGTGGTTCTCAGGTCGGTAGAGATGGCGCCTGTCTTGTTGTCTTTCTCCAATCCGCCGAGGATGTGGGTGAAGCCCTCTGTTCCGGGGATGGCCCAATAGCGGCTGCCGGTCTTTTCATCGCGCTGGTAGGGTGTCCATGAACCTTGCATTTCGGGGCGTACATAAGGCGGAACGATAGCGGGATAATCGGCAAGCTTGGGCAGTTTCCACGCTGCCGAGCCGTTGGCAACGAAAGCATCGGTAAGCAGTACGACGGGTGTCATGTGCTCCAGTGCTATCTTGGATGCCATATAGGCGCATTCAAAGCAGTCTGTCGGTGAGGTGGCGGCAAGTACGGGCATGGGCTTTCGCCATTGCGGCCGAAGAGTACTTGCAGCAAGTCGGTCTGCTCGGACTTGGTGGGCAGGCCTGTTGCAGGGCCACCGCGCTGTACATCGAGCACCACCAGCGGCAGTTCCATAATGACAGCCAGGTTCATGGCTTCCGATTTCAGGCAGATACCCGGTCCGGAGGTGGAGGTAACCGCCAATGCTCCGGCAAAGGATGCTCCGACAGCGGAGGCGCAACCGGAAATCTCGTCTTCGCACTGTACGGTCATTACGCCCAGTGACTTGTGCTTGGAAAGTTCGTGCAGCACATCGGTTGCGGGGGTGATGGGGTAAGAACCCAGGTAAAGCTTCAGGCCTGCTTTCTCGGCAGCGGCTATGAAGCCGTAGGCCGTGGCCTTGTTGCCCGTAATGTCCATATAGCGTCCGGGAGTCTTTACTTTGCTTTCAATCTTGTAAGTGTGAGAGGCGGATGCGTGGGTGTTGTGCCCGTAGTCGTATCCGGCGCGGATAACCTTGATATTGGCTTCTGCAATTTCAGGTTTCTTGGCGAATTTCTCGCGGATAAACTCTTCGGCTATCGTCAGGTCGCGGCTGAACAGCCAGCATACCAGTCCCACTGCAAACATGTTGCGGCACTTCAGCATGGATTTGTTGTCCATACCCGTGTCGGCAAGGCAGTCTTTCACCATTTGGGAGATAGGAGCGGCAATGACATCCTGTTTGATGCCCATTTCTTCAATGGGGTTGTCCGTCTTGAAAGCGGCCTTTCCAAATCCGATTTCTGGAATGCGTCCGTATCGATGATAATACATGCGGTAGATTTGGCAAACTTATACTGTGTTTTTAATGCAGCGGCATTCATTGCTACCAGTACATCGCATTTATCACCGGGGGTATAGACTTTGTTTGCACCGATATGTACCTGAAAACCGGATACGCCCGTCAGTGAGCCTTGCGGGGCGCGGATGTCTGCCGGATAATCGGGGAATGTACTGATGTCATTACCTACCGTAGCCGAAACTGTTGAAAAGATGTTGCCGGCGAGCTGCATACCGTCGCCGGAGTCTCCGGAGAAGCGGACTACCACTTGCTCCAGTTCTTTGACCATCATGTCGTTTGCCATAACTTACGAATTATTATATGTATTATATAAGGAAACTTATACTTATTTTGTTCAAAGACAAATTTCGTAAAGTTAATCGGATTAACAAAACTTTTTTCGGAAAATCAGCAGAATACATTATCTTTGTACCCGCATTCCATTGCTATATGCAGAATGTATGCAAAAAGGCTCTGTAGTTCAACGGATAGAATAGAAGTTTCCTAAACTTTAGATAGGGGTTCGATTCCCCTCGGAGCTACGAAAGGATGTCTGTTATGATACGGACGTCCTTTTTTTTGTGTGCGGAACTTCCTGCTGCTGTAGAGGAGTATCCGTAAAATTCTGTAGAAAAGAGAAAGAGGAAACCCCGTCACACCGGGATTTCCTCTTTCTCTTATTTTTATCCTATTTATATAATAGGAATTATTTTGCTTCTTCAACAGCTACTGCCTGTTCTGTATCTTTTTTGTTCTTCATCAGCATGTAAGCGATAGGAGATGCAACGAACAGAGAAGACAGTGTACCGAATACAACACCCAGAATCATGGCGAACGCGAAGCTGCGGATGGAATCACCACCGAGGATGAAGATACACAGCAATACAATCAACGTACTCAGTGAGGTATTGATGGTACGTGCCAGAGTCGTGTTCAGTGAATCGTTGAACAATACTTTCTTGTTGCGTTTCGGATAGAGACCGAAGAACTCGCGTACACGGTCGAAGATTACCACCTTATCGTTGATTGAGTAACCGATAGCCGTCAGGATAGCACCGATAAACGTCTGGTCGATTTCCAAAGAGAATGGCAGGATGCCCCAGAACATGGAGTAGGCGCCCCAAAATGATAATCGTGTCGCAGGCCAGTGCACATACGGAACCGATAGAGTAGGCAATGTTGCGGAAACGGAGCAGGATGTACAGACCGATAGCAATCAATGCCAGCACAACAGACCAGATAGCGGATACCTTGATGTCGTCTGCGATACTCGGACCTACTTTCTGTGAGCTGATGATACTGCCGCCCGTATGGTTCTCACGGTCGATGAAGGTTTCCAGCGTGATATTCTGGGTCAGCAACGGTTTCAGGGTCTCGTACAGGTATGCTTCGATTTCGGAGTCGATGTTGTTACCTTCTTCTTCGATACGGTAGTTGGTGCTGATACGTACGGTCTTGCCGTCAGCACCGATAGCGATGACACTGACATTGGCATCGCCGAACTTGCTGGAAATCAATTCGCGTACCTGTTCGGGTTCTACCTTGTTCTCGAACTGTACCTTGAAGTTACGTCCACCGGTGAAGTCGATGCTCTGGCTCAAACCGCGGATGCTGAGGAAGCCGATGCAAACTACAACTGCTACACCTGCCAGCGTCATCCAGAGTTTGTTTCTGCCCATGAAGTCGAAGTGTACATTCGCCATCAGGTTCTTGGAGATTCCCGTAGAGAATGTCAGGTTCAGCAACTTGTCTTTGTTCATGAAGTGTTCGTAGAACAAACGTGTCATGAACACAGCGGTAAAGAATGAAATCAGGATACCGATAATCAGTGTCGTGGCGAAACCGCGGATAGGACCAGTACCGAAGTTGAACAGGATGATACCTGTGATGATAGATGTCAGGTTAGAGTCGAAGATTGCGGAGAAGGCATTGGAGTAACCGTCGGCAAGTGCTTTCTTGACACCTTTACCTGCACGCAACTCTTCTTTGGTACGTTCGTAAATCAATACGTTGGCATCCACAGCCATACCGAGCGACAGTACCATACCGGCAATACCGGACATTGTCAGAGCTGCCTGGAAGGATGAGAGGATACCCAGCGTGAAGAACAAGTTCAATATCAGAGCGCCGTTGGCAACCATACCCGGATGAAGCCGTACATGGAGCACATGTAAATCATCAACAGAATCAATGCCACAACGAATGACATGATACCGGCGTTGATGGATGCCTGTCCCAAAGACGGACCTACGATGTCTTCCTGTACGATGTGGGCAGGAGCCGGCATCTTACCTGATTTCAATACGTTTGCCAAGTCTTTTGCCTGTTCGGGAGTGAAGTGACCGGTGATTTGTGAGTTACCGCCGGTGATTTCCTGATTTACGTTCGGTGCGGAGTATACATAGCCGTCCAGTACAATGGCGATGGCTTTACCTACATTCTGTTTGGTGAGTTGTGCCCAACGGCGTGCACCGTCCGTATTCATAGACATACTTACGGCAGGTTTGCATAGTGGTCGAATTCGTCTTTGGCGTTTACAACTACGTCACCTTCCAGCGGAGCGCGTCCGTTACGTTCGGTAGATTGATGGCGTACAATTCGAAAGTCTGTGCTTTCGGGTCGTATTCAAAAGGAGAAACACCCCACTTCAGGCGCAGGTCTTTCGGCATTTCAGCCTGAATTTCCGGCATGGAGAGGTATTTGTTGATATCAGCGGTATCCTTGTAGTTTGCATAACCTACAACAGGGCCTTGACCGCTGGGATTTACCTGAAGAACTGCCAGCAGCGGATGTTCTTTCTTGATTTGCTCAAGGTCGGCAGCCTGTGTTTTGCTTTCACCTTTCAGTGCTGCGGCAAGCTGTCGGTAGTGCTGGTAGCTTGCGCTACAGCGGGAGCTTCGGCAGCTACGCTGTCTGTTGCTTCTGCTGCGTCTTCTGTGGTAGCCAGGATTGCACGCAATTTGGCATCAGCCGATTGCAGGTACGAAGCAACGTCTTTTGCGTTGTATGTTTCCCAGAATTCCAGGTTGGCAGAACCTTGTAGCAATTTTCTTACACGTTCAGGCTCTTTGATACCCGGAAGTTCCACCATGATACGTCCCATTTTGTCTTCCAGACTCTGGATGTTGGGCTGAACCACACCGAAGCGGTCGATACGGGTACGGAGCACGTTGAATGAGTTGTCAACGGCTGCCTTTACTTCTTCGCGCAATACTTTTTCAACTTCTGCATCGGAAGATTTCTGGTTTACCTTGTCCTTTAGCTGTTGGGTAGCGAACAGTTGTGAGAGTGAAGCATCCGGAGCGATTCTGTGATACTCTCTGATGAACAACGTGATAACGTCGTCCTGGCTGGTAGTAGCCTGTTTTGCCGCAGTGGCCAGTGCCTGGTTGAATGCTTCGTCAGACTTGTTGTCCGCCAATGCCTTGATGACATCGGGTACCGACACTTCCAGGATGACGTTCATACCACCCTTCAAGTCCAAACCTAAACTGATCTCCATTTCACGACATTGTTTCAGCGTCCAATTGCCGAACCACACTTTCTCGTTTGACAGAGAATCGAGGTAGTCCTGTTCTACTTTCACATCGCCTTTTGCGAACTCTTTAGCCTTATGGGCGTAATGGCGGGTCACAAAAGAGAAGGAGAGATAGAACACACACACCAGTGTGAGCAATATCGCAAAAACCCTTACAAATCCTTTGTTTTGCATGTTACTTTTAGTTTATTATGATTACTTTTTAATTGATTTCTATTGTATATAAGGCTGCAAATATAGCTTTTTTTTCACAATTCTTACTTCATACCGCGATTTTTTAACATCGGCTCTAATTGCGGTTCTGACCCTCTGAAATTCTTGTAGAGTGTCATCGGGTCTTCGCTGTCTCCTTTTTCCAGCACATTGCGGCGGAAAAGGTCGGCAGTTGCCTTGTCGAAAATGCCGTGTTCCTTGAATGCCTCAAAAGCATCGTTGTCCAGCACGTTTGCCCACAGATAGCTGTAATAGCCTGCGGCATAGCCGCCTATGATGTGATTGAAATAGGTGGTGCGGTAGCGGGGAGCTATTTCGGGGATTAAACCGAGTTGGTCCATAGCTTCTTTTTCATAGGCTACGACATCGATACCTTTCGTATCCGTCAGGTTGTGCAGGTTCATGTCGAGAATGGCGGCTGCCAGCAGCTCGGTGGTCATGAAACCCTGGTTGAAAGTCTTTTGTTTCAGTATCTTTTCGATGAGGCTGTCGGGGATGACTTCGCCGGTCTGGTAATGTCTGGCGTACATCTTCAATACCTCGGGTTCAGTGGCCCAATGTTCGTTGATTTGTGACGGAAGTCTACGAAATCGCGCACTACATTCGTGCCGGAGACGCCTGGTAGTTGCATTTGGTCAGCAGTCCGTGCAGTCCGTGGCCGAATTCATGGAAAAGGGTTTCCACTTCATCCATTGTGAGCAGGGAGGGGGTATCGCCAACGGGTTTGGTGAAGCTGGCTACGTTGCACACCAACGGACGGATGTCGCCTTTCTGTTCGCGGTAGTTGCTCATCCATGCTCCGCCGCTCTTGCCGGGACGCGGGAAGTAGTCTACGTAGAAGATGCCTAATTGCGAGCCGTCTGCATCTTTTACCTCGAAGACTTCTACATCGGGATGATAGACAGGGATATTGTTGAGTTTTGTCAGCGTAATGCCATAGAGTTTGTTGGCAACGGCAAAAGCGCCTTCGCGTACGTTCTCCAATTTGAAGTAGGGTTTGATCTGGTCTCTTCGAGGTCATATTTTTCTTTGCGGAGCTTCTCGGTATAATACCACCAGTCCCAGCTTCCAGCTTCTCGCCTTTGCCTTCTTTGTCCATCAGCTTCTGGAGTTCGGCAGCTTCGGCCTTGGCTTTAGGCAGGGCATAATTCCACAGGTTGTTCAGGAACTCCATTACTGTGGCCGAATTCTTTGCCATCGTATTGTCCAGTACGAAGTTGGAATAGCAGTCGAAGCCTAACAGGCGGGCTTTTTCGAGACGCAGACTGACGATGTCGGTAATGATTTTCTTGTTATCGTTCTTGTCGTTGTTGTTGCCGCGGTTGATGTAAGCTTTGTATATTTTCTCGCGCAACGGACGGTTGGCTGAATATTGCAGGAACGGGAGACGGCTGGCGTTGTGCAGCGTAAACAGCCATTTGCCTTCCTGTCCGGCAGCTTTTGCTTCTTCGGCAGCGCTTTGGCGGAACCATTCGGGAAGTCCGGCAAGGTCTTCCTGCTTGTCTACAAAGAGCATGAACTCATTGTTTTCGTTCAGGATATTGTTGCTGAAAGTGATGCCCAGCGTGGAGAGCTGCTTGTTTATCTCGCGCAGGCGGGCTTGCTTTTCGGCAGAAAGATTGGCGCCGGAACGTACGAAATCTTTGTATGTTTTGTCCAGAAGTCTTTGTTGCTCGGTGGTCAGGTTTAACGAATCCTTTTTCTGGTAAACGGCCTGTACTTTATTGAATAGCGCCTGGTTAAGCGATATATTGTCTCCATGTTCGGACAGTACCGGAGCGAGCTTTATGGAAAGTTCGTTCAGGGCGTCACTGGTCTCGGCATCCGTCATGTTGAAGAAGATGGCGCTTACCCGGTTGAGTATGGGTGAACTGTTGTCAAAAGCAACGATTACATTTTCAAAATCCGGCGCTTCGGTATTGTCGACAATAGCCCGGATATTGGCATTTTGCTCTTCTATTCCCTGAAGGAATGCCGGTTCGTAGTGTTCCAGCCTGATTTTGTCGAAAGGCGGAACACCGTTCGGGGTTTGAAACTCGGTGAGGAACGGATTGCTTTCCGTTTGGTTGGCACAGGAGTACATCATACAACTTGCAGCTAAAATTAGAATACTTCTTTTAAACATAAAGTCAGAGTATTAGATAATGAGTAGTTTATTGATAATTTCATCTTGGCAGGGAACGTCATTGCCGTTTGGCTATGTAGCACCATATCGGATAGTGATCGGACTCTCTTATGGAACGGTCTACTGTACAGTTGTACGACCGCAGGTTCTTGCTGATTAATATGTTGTCTATCCTAAAATAGAATTTGTTCTGGTTGTAGGAGATTCCCAGTCCGCGTCCCGACTGGGTGAAAGCGTCATCCAGATTTTGCGCTATGACGCGGTGGGCGTATGAAATGGGAGTGTCGTTGAAATCTCCGCAGACGATGACGGACGGATGCCGGGAAGATGCTATCTCCCGTGCAATGGTGTCTGCCTGCGGGGCGCGGATGGCGGATGCTTCCGCCAGTTTATGCAGCAACAGCCGTGCGCCGCTTTTCACTTTTTCCGTTTCGGGAGCTTTCAATATTTCTTCGTAAATGTCTTTATCGGCCTTTGTCAGTTTGTTGGACTCCAAATGGTTGTTGATAAGGGTAATCGTATCTTCATTCAGTTTGAGTTCATACAGTACGGAACCGTTGTAGCTGCTTGCATAGTCCAGGACACGTGCGGATAGAATGGGAAATCTGGAATAACATGCTATCCTGTTGGTATAGCCGCTGCCGCTGCCTACGACGTTGATACGGCGGTAGGGATAATCTTTCAACTCCCGTTCGATGTCTTTCTGCGTGAGGTGGCGGGGAGATTCGTCGGATGCATATTCCTGCAGGCATAGGATGTCGGCATTGCTCTCTTTCAGATAGGTGAGTATCGGATTCTTCCCGTCTTTTTGTAAGCACCGTCAAAACCCATAATGTTGTAAGACAGGAGCTTTATGCTGCCTTCGGGAAGCTCGGTGGTGTGAAAATTAAGGGGCAGATAGGTCCGTAGCTGCGAGTAGCATAACAGAAGGCCGGTTAACGGCAGCAAAGCTGTCTTGTATCGTTGTATAACCAGCCAGAAAATCAGAAAGCCGCCGTTGATAAGTGCAAAGACCGGAAAGGTCAGTCCGAGACAGGATTGTACCGGATGCGTTGCCGGTTGGATGTAAGGACTGTATGCCACCAACAGCAAAAGACCCGTGAATAAAGCATTGACCGCTACAATCAGCAGGGCGACAAAATTACCGAAATGCTTCATACATACATTATCGTTTACTTGCATCGAACAAGCTCTTCTTTTCTTCCGTTGTGAGACTTTCATATCCGGACTTCTTCAATTTGTCGAGGATACGGTCTATTTCATCGGATTGAGCTTTTTTTCGGGCGTTATAGTTATAATCTTTCTGTCTTTCGGTTCCATAATGGACCTTCATCTTGGGCTTGCGGGGCTTGAAACTGAACAAGGCAGTGACAGCGTCCAGAGATTTGTTAATCCATGCAGTGATATCCGCGCCTTTGCTAAGGCTGGCTGCAAACCACAGACCTGCCAACGCTCCGCCTAAATGGGCGATATGTCCGCCGGCATTGCTGGAGGTGATGAATAACAGGTCTGTTACGATAACAACCAATGCCAGATATTTCAGGCGTACGGTTCCAAAAAGGAAAAGACGTATCGGGTAGTCAGGTTCCCGATAGGCGGTAGCCGCCACGATAGCGAGTACGGATGCCGATGCTCCCAGCATGAAAGAGTATTCCGTCATCGGACGGAAATAAGGGAAGATGTTGTAGGCGGTCATATAAAGCAGTCCGCCGCAGATTCCGCCTAAGATGTATACTCCCCGTAAGTGTCTGGCAGAGAAAAAGTTCAGGAATAAGGCACCGAACCAATACAGCCAAAGCATATTGAAAAGAATATGCAGGACTCCTGCGTGCATAAACATATACGTCAGGACAGACCAGGGCTGGATGATGAAGCGGGGCAGTGAAGCGGGCAGTTCCAGCCATTCGACACTCCGCCGAGGCTCCGGTTGAAGAGCTGCAATATGACTCCTGTCAGTGTAGTGAAGATAAATACTCCTACATTGATATAAATCAGTTGGATGTAGATGTTTCCTCTACGGAACGATTCCTTTAAATCAGTTATAATAGTAGCCATTTCCTCTGTCCTTTTTTCTCCAGTACATTATTAGAATGAATCCGAATATCATACCGCCCAAATGTGCAAAGTGCGCCACATTGTCGCCCGGATTGTTGGCAAGTCCCGAGAATAATTCTATCAAGCATATCCGATAACGAAATACTTGGCTTTGATGGGAAACGGTAGCGGAAAGACGAACATCGGTTGGTTGGGAAACAGCATGCCGAATCCCAGCAAGATGGCATATACGGCCCCGGAGGCTCCGACGGTAGTCATCATGTTGAGATATTCTTCCATGGGATGATGGAATACCCGGTATTGACACTGTCGTATGCGGAAAGCACCGTTTCGTAATGGATGTATTGTACAAGCTCCTGGATAAGCCCTGCACCGATGCCGCATGCGAGGTAGTAGAACAGGAAGCGTTTCGGCCCCCAGACCTGCTCGAGTATACGGCCGAACATCCAAACGGCAAACATGTTGAAGAACAGATGGGTAAATCCGCCGTGCATGAACATATAAGTAATCAACTGTGCTGCATTGAAATCTCCGGCAAGGAAAAAGTGCAGTCCCAGGTAGTTGTTTAAATCAATGCCGTAACTCTGTGCCACAATTGTGCCGAGAAACATCAGTACATTGATGATTAAAAGGTTTTTGGTTACTGTCGGTATAGTATTCATAATCTGTTTTTTTCGCTTTATTTGGCAAAAATACGAATAAATTCTGTTCTATAACAGAAAAAGGAACTCCTATTCTTTCTTTTTCTCTGTTTTCCGCCCTTTTTTTAATGTTTTTATTTGATATTCAGAATTTTTGCTCTATTTTTGTAGGAAGTAGCATTGGAATTTTTCTTTTGTGTAACAATTAATTAATCATTCGTATTATGAATAAGTCAGAACTTATTAGCGCAATGGCAGCGGAAGGCGGTTTGTCAAAGGCCGATTCAAAAAGAGCATTGGATGCATTTATTGCATCGGTAACAAAAGCATTAAAGGCAGGTGATAAAGTCGCATTGGTTGGCTTTGGCACTTTTTCTGTAATGGAGAGAGCCGGACGCATTGGCATCAATCCGGCAACAAAGAAACCTATTCAGATTGAGGCGAAAAAAGTCGCTAAGTTCAAACCGGGTTCGGAATTGACTATCGAATAAAATCAATCATAAATAAAACTTGAAGAAAAGGAGGCGCATACAACGTCTCCTTTTTATGGAATTAAAAATAGTTCGTATCTTTGTACGCAGAAAATACATTTGAATCATGAATATAGAACAGAAGTTGGTAGCGTCCGTAATGAGCGGACTGAAAGCGCTGTACGGTCAGGATGTTCCGGCTGCACAGATACAGTTGCAGAAAACCAAGAAAGAATTTGAGGGACACCTTACCCTGGTCGTTTTCCCTTTTCTCCGTATGTCTAAAAAAGGACCGGAGCAGACCGCACAGGAGATTGGCGAATATCTGCAGGCAAACGAGCCGTCGGTATCGGCATTCAATGTTATCAAGGGCTTTTTGAACCTGACAATCGCTTCTTCGGCATGGATTGAGTTGCTGAATGGAATTCATGCGGATGCAAAGTACGGCATTGTTGCTGCAACCGATAACGCTCCGCTGGTGATGATTGAGTATTCTTCGCCCAATACGAATAAGCCGCTCCATTTGGGACATGTCCGTAATAATCTGTTGGGCAATGCGTTGGCGAATATCATCTCGGCCAATGGCAACAGGGTGGTTAAGACAAATATAGTGAACGACCGCGGTATTCATATCTGTAAGTCAATGTTGGCTTGGCAGAAGTACGGTAACGGTGAAACTCCCGAATCGTCCGGCAAGAAAGGCGACCATTTGATAGGTGACTATTATGTGGCTTTCGACAAGCATTATAAGGCTGAGGTAAAAGAGCTGATGGCGAAGTTCCAGAGTGAAGGCATGAGCGAAGAAGAGGCCAAGGCAAAAGCCGAAGCGGAATCTCCCTTGATGAAAGAAGCGCGTGAGATGCTGGTGAAGTGGGAAGCCGGCGACCCTGAGGTCCGTACTCTGTGGAAGAAGATGAATGATTGGGTATATGCAGGCTTCGATGAGACCTACCGTATGATGGGCGTTACGTTCGACAAGATTTACTACGAGTCGGAAACTTATCTGGAGGGCAAGGAGAAGGTTATGGAAGGTTTGGAGAAAGGCTTCTTCTACCGCAAAGAAGACGGTTCCGTATGGGCCGACCTGACCGGAGAGGGGCTCGACCACAAATTGCTTCTCCGTGCCGACGGCACTTCTGTTTATATGACCCAGGATATAGGTACGGCCAAATTGCGCTTTGCCGATTTCCCCATTAACAAGATGGTCTATGTGGTAGGCAACGAGCAGAACTACCATTTCCAGGTGCTTTCCATTCTGCTTGATAAGCTGGGCTTCGAATGGGGCAAAGGGTTGGTTCACTTCTCTTACGGTATGGTGGAACTGCCCGAAGGTAAGATGAAGAGCCGTGAGGGTACGGTTGTGGATGCCGATGACTTAATGGCTGAAATGATTAATACCGCTAAGGAAACTTCCGGAGAATTGGGCAAGCTGGATGGTCTGACCCAAGAGGAGGCTGATAATATTGCACGTATTGTCGGTTTAGGCGCATTGAAATATTTCATATTGAAGGTGGATGCCCGCAAGAATATGACGTTCAATCCGAAGGAATCCATCGATTTCAATGGTAATACAGGACCTTTCATCCAGTATACGTATGCCCGTATCCAGTCGGTTCTCCGTAAAGCGAAAGAAGCAGGTATTTCCGTTCCTGCACAACTTCCGGCCGGTATTGAATTGAGCGAGAAAGAGGAAGGCCTGATACAGATGGTTGCAGACTTTGCCGCTATTGTGAAGCAGGCGGGTGAGGATTATAGCCCTTCTTTGATTGCTAACTATACTTACGACCTCGTGAAGGAATACAACCAGTTCTATCATGACTTCAGCATATTGCGTGAGGAGAATGAGGCTGTGAAGATATTCCGTCTTGCCTTGTCCGAGAATGTAGCCAAGGTGGTACGTTTGGGAATGGGATTGCTTGGCATTGAGGTTCCCGACAGAATGTAATCGAGATATTTTATCATATGAAAAAGCCCTCTTTGCAATTTGCGGAGAGGGCTTTCTTTTTTTATGGCTTCTTTACTTTTTCTTCTTGGTGTATTTGCCGCGTTTGGCTTTCGATGCATCGGGGTCGCTCTGCAGTTTGATGATTTCCCTGCATGCATCCAGGTTTAAATCCTGCGGGATAATGTCCTCGGGATTTTGTAGTTGCTGCCTTTATAAGAAATATACGGTCCGTAACGGCCGTTCAATATTTCCAGCTCCGGTTCTTCTTCAAATTTCTTGATATGTTTCTGGGCTTCGGCATCTTTCTTTTCCTGGATGAGCTGAATAGCTTCTGCCAATGTTATTTCCAGCGGATCTATTGTCTTCGGAAGCGAGGTATACATTCCGTTGTTGTGTACATAAGGTCCGTAGCGGCCGGTTCCTATGGTACTGTCTTGCTTCATATTCGCCCAGGGTGCGGGGAAGCTTGAACAGTTCCAAAGCTTCTTCCAGTGTTATGTCTCAATGGACATATCTTTCTTGAGTTGGGCAAAGCGTGGCTTTTCGTTGTCTCCGGCAGTACCGATTTGTACAACGGGACCGAAACGGCCGATTTTTACGGATACCTGTTTGCCGCTGCCCGGTTCTTCGCCTAAGATACGTTCGCCGGCCTTGTGGGCATTCTTGGTGGCAAGCGTGTTTTCCACGGACGGGTGGAAATCTTTATAGAAGTCCTTCAGGATGGCGGTCCACTTCTTTTCTCCTTCGGCTATCTCATCGAACTGCTTTTCAACGCTGGCAGTAAAGTTATAGTCGAGGATGTTGGGGAAATATTCCATCAGGAAATCATTGACTACCGTACCTGTATCGGTAGGCATCAATTTGGCTTTTTCGGCTCCTGTAATTTCTGTTTGCGTAACGTCCGTAATCTTGCTGTCCTGCAATGAAAGTATGTTGTAAGAGCGCTCTTCCCCGCTCTTTTCGCCTTTCTCCACATAGCCGCGTTGTGTATGGTTGAATGTAGGGGCGTATGTGGAAGGACGGCCGATACCCAGTTCTTCCAATTTGCGTACAAGGCTGGCTTCGGTGTAACGGGGCGGATGTTGCGTGAAGCGTTCCGTAGCAATAATGCTCTGGTGATGCAAGACCTGTCCTTTCTTCAAAGGGGGCAGCAGACGGGTTTCATCCTCCTGCTCCGTGTCTTCGTCGATAGACTCGCGATACACGTGGAGGAAACCGTCGAATTTTACAACCTCTCCGGTTGCATTGAACGTATCCGCTTCGTTGCTGATGCCGATGCTTACGGTCGTTTTCTCAACTTCCGCATCTGCCATTTGAGAGGCTATCGTGCGCTTCCATATCAGGTCGTACAGTTTTCTTTCCTGCGGAGTACCTTCTATCTTGGCATTTTCCATATACGTAGGGCGAATGGCTTCGTGAGCCTCTTGAGCGCCTTTGGTTTTGGTGGCGAAATGACGCGGATATACATAGCGCTCTCCCATCATGTCGGCAATGACCGCTTTGCTACTGTTGACCGCCAGTTCGGACAGGTTGACGGAGTCGGTACGCATATAGGTTATCTTTCCCGATTCGTACAGTCGCTGGGCTACCATCATGGTCTGTGCTACTGTAAATCCTAATTTGCGGGCAGCTTCCTGCTGCAAGGTAGATGTAGTGAAAGGAGCGGCAGGGCTTTTTTTTCAGTGGCCGGGTAGAAATGTCATGGATGGTGAAAGAGGCTGACCGGCAGCTTTCCAGGAATTTTTGAGCTTCGGCTTTGGTCTTGATACGGCGCGACAGCTCGGCTTTCATTTCCACCGGTTTGCCGTCGGCATCGGGCACGAGGAATACGGCGGTCACCCGGTACGATGCTTCCGATTGGAAAGCCTGTATCTCGCGCTCGCGTTCTACGATAAGACGGACTGCTACCGATTGCACACGCCCGGCAGAGAGTGCGGGTTTCACTTTTTTCCACAATACGGGTGAAAGTTCAAAACCTACGATACGGTCCAGAATACGGCGTGCCTGTTGGGCATCTACCAGATTGATGTCGATATTGCGCGGTTGCTCGATGGCTTTCAGAATGGCGCTTTGGGTGATTTCGTGGAAAACGATACGCTTGGTATGCTCCGGTTGCAGTTTCAGCACTTCGTATAAATGCCATGCAATCGCTTCTCCTCGCGGTCCTCATCGGATGCCAGCCATACGGTTTCCGCTTCCTTGGCTTCGGCTTTCAACTCTTCTACAACCTTTTTCTTATCTCCAGGAATTTCATAATGCGGTTTGAAATCTTTATCAATATCAATACTGAACTCTTTTTTCTTCAAATCGCGTATATGACCGTAACTGGAAAGGACTTTATAGTCTTTCCCGAGGAATTTCTCGATAGTCTTAGCTTTTGCCGGAGACTCGACAATGACAAGGTTTTTCTGCATAAATTTCTGTTTTATAGTGACTCCAGCCACTAATTTGCCCGCAAAAGTAGGAAAAAACAAACTTTCCACCTTATAATATAAGGAGAATTTAGCAAAAATGACCTATTTTGTTGGTATATCTTTGATTTTGGCTATTAGAATTTAAAACTTACACCTCCGGTAAAGTTGATGCCTTCGGTGGGGTATCCCCAATAATATTGATAATCCTGGTTTAATAAATTGTTTATGCGGGCGTAAACGGATATGCCTTTAAAGAACTCGTAGCTGCCGCCGGCATAGAGGTTGTTGACCGCATCGACTTTGTTTCCTTCCACCTTCTCGCGCGAAATATGCCTGTAGCCGAGGTTAAGCAGTAAAGCGGATACGGGATGCACATCTATGTGCAAATCAGCTTCAAAGGCCGGTTTGTAAACGAGGGCATAGGCGCCGGCATTGGACTGGCTGTCGTCCTTTGCATCCCAATTGCGGTAAACTCCGGTAGCGGAGAATGAAAATACGTTCTTATAGCCGTAGCGTATCTCGGCGCCGGCGTAGATGTTGCTTGTGTTCCATTGGCCGATGGAAGCATCGGACTGTACTCATTGGCAGCGGATTCGAAATCTGCCGGTTGGAAAAACAATCATCCTTTAAGTTCTGATATCCGCCATACAGATTCAGCCATAAGCCGATTGCCGGACTGGCTTTGAAGCCGATGGCGGCATTTATTTGTTCGTAAGTGGCATCCGGTTGTGAAGAAACCTGTCCGTACGGGCAGAATGTTTCTAAACGGCGGAAGTCATTTTGCAGTCTCCCGCCTTTGGCCTGTGCATAGAGGATATAACTGTCCGAGAAGTTGTATTCCACTGCTATATCGGGGGCTGCCCGGAATTCTTTCCGAAACCGAAGGCCATGTCCACCAGGCGCCGATACGTATTTTCCAATCATCGTTTTCCAAGCGGTAATGCGGATTCAGACCGAGAGAGGTGTAGTTCTCAAAATGATTGTTCTTGTACAGCACATTGTCCATTGCAAAGCCTATGCCTACGGTCTGTTCGTCTGATATGCCGCCTGTGACCAGTGCTTTGGTGCGGACGATGTATTCCCGGCTGTTCAAGAAACCGGAATCGTATTGACGTTCGTAAAGCATCAGGTTTGTTTCGGCATTGAACCGGAGGGGCAGTTCCGTATCCGTGGATTTCACTCCGAAATGAATGTCACCGGAAATGAACTTCTGTTTTCTGACGGCTGCATCGGGCAGGAAATTGAAGTTGTTCAATCCGAAGTTGCCCGCAACGTTCAGGTCTGCTTTCCTGAAGCGGTGCACATAATCCATATTGGCATGAGTGCGATAGTAGTAGGAATTCCATTTGCCGTCGTTGTCGGGTAAATCGAGTTTGCCGTCCATGCCGTTCATCCGGAAATTCAGGTTGAGGCGGTCGCGGTCGGACAATGTGAACAGATAGCCGGCGCGTGCGTCCAGATTGCCATAGTTGCCATAACCCAAACGGATATATCCGGGATGTGTTTTGGCTTGCGTCTCCTTGCCGGTATATGCCTGCATGACAGTTGCAGGTATGGTGTTGGCAGGCACGAGAGTTACATCGTATTCCACAGCCTTTTTATTGGCAGTCGGCGCTTCCACTTGGGGGAGCACGTTTATTTTGGACGCATCCGGAATATCGGGGGTATATTCCTGTTCCACAACAACTGTACGGTTTACGGTGGAGTCTTTGGCCTGTTGCTGGGCATGGATGCCCAAAGGTAGGGTTATCAGCGTTATTCCGCTGAGGATATATTGTATTTTTCTCATATTCATTGCATTCTTTTATTTCAGCTTTTCCAGTCTTTCTTGAATCATACGCTCGATATCATCATCGGCATGATAGTTTTGTTGCAAGCTCAGCAGATATTGGCGTGCATCCAGTTTCTTATCCATAGCGACATATACATCGGACAGAAGGATGAAGCTGCGTGCCAGCCAGTAGGCGTGCGGGGTGCTCTGGTCGATGAAGTTCAGTATTTCCTTTTCGGCTGCGGCATACTCACCGGCATTGTACATCAACTGTGCCGACAGATACTTGGCTTCCGCACCGTATAATGTACGGGTGTCTTTTGCCAGAAGCTTGAGGTCGTCTGCCGCCTTTTTCACCGCTTTCTGGTTCAGATAGGCTTTGGCGCGGTAGTATAAGGCTTCATTTTGCAGTTCGGGAGTCAGTTTGGCTTCGGCCAGTAAAGCGGTTGCGGCCTGAATCACTTCTATGTCATCCTTCAAGAGCACACCGCATCGCAATACGCCGGTGACGCCCAGTTGCCGGCGTTCGGCGGTTGTGGCGCGGGCTTGCAGTTGCTTGTAGTCTGCCAGAGCCTGTTTGTACTCCTTGCGGTTGAACAGGATTTCTCCGTGCATCAGCAAGGCCTCTTCCGAATACGGGCTGTCCGGATACTCCAACAGTTTGCCGGTATGCTCCAATACACCGGTTTCATCTTTCTGCTCTTTTCCGATGAGGCTCAGATAGTAATGCGCGTTCAGGCTGAAAGCTCCGTTCGGATAGCTTTGCAGGTAACGGGTGAAGCTTTCCCTTGCAGGGATGATTTCCCCTTTCATATACACCTTTTCCGCGGCAATATAGGTCAGCGAATCTGCTCACTGGGTTCAAAGCGGATAGCACCCGGCATTTGGGCGGCAAGCGCAGCAAACTCATCCACGCGGTTGGCTTCCACATAAATGGATTTCAAATCGCGCATGGCAAGACGTGCTTCTTCGCTGCCCGGATATTGGGTGATAACGTATTTATAGGCTTCGATGGCGCGGTTGTAATCATCATTCTGATAGTACAGCAGTCCGATTTCGGCGGCAGCCTTACGACTGATGGGGCTTTCGGGATATTTGTTCAGCAGTTCCCGGAAGGTTGCGATGGCCTGACTGTTATTGCGGCCCTGCACATACGAACGGCCTTTTTCGTAAAGTGCACTGACGGCATAGGGCGAATTCGGATATTTGTCGGCCAGCCGGTTCAGCAGCGTAATCTTTCCATCGTAGTCCTTTTGCAGACCCGACACCAGAGCCAGTTGATAGTAGGAGTAGTCACCGGCAGGCGTACCCAGATTTTCTGCCCGGGTATAGTACTGTTTGGCTTCGTCGAAGCGGCGGACGTGCATGTAGCAGTCGCCGACACGGTTGTACGCATCGGCAAGAACGGTTGCGTCTCCGGCCTTTCTCAGTTGGATGAATTTCAGGAAACGGTCTTGCGCCGTTGCATAATCTTTCTTATGGAAAGCTATGTATGCCAGGTTGTAGTAGGCAAGGGCATACATTTCCGTATTCTTCTGTGGGGTAAGGGACAGATAATCGTTAAAATTACGGGCGGCTTCCTGCATGCGGTTCAGCCGGTAATAGGATTCACCCCGCCAATAAAGGGCATCGGCCTTTGTTTGCAGGTTATACCGCCTAAGGCAATGCTTTGGGTGAAGCAGCCGATTGCTTGCTCAAACTGCGTATTGGCAAAGGATTGGGTACCAACTGGAACAGAATCTTCTGCTTGGCTTCCAAAATGGCCCTGCCGGGATGCGTAATGCGTTCAATGGACTTGAGTGCGGCGTCGTAGCTGCGCGTGTTCATATACACCTCTACCAGGTAGCTGCTTACTTTATCGGCGTATGCGGAGTTGGGAAACTCATTCAGGAAGTTCTCGAATACCGTAACCGACTCGCCGAAAGCAGAGTAGGATGTTTCGTGAATGCAGAGAGCGTTATTGTAGGATGCCTGTTCCTTTATTTTCAAATCGGCATCGGATGCGGCGGCCTGTTCAAATGCCATACGCGCCTTGTTCTTGTCGGCAAGCTGCAAGTAAGCCAATCCCATGTGCAGATATGCGTTTTGCGTAAGCGCATCTTTGTTTGCGGTCACCTCGCCCAGGGTAACCGGAACTTGCGAGTAGACACCCGTCCGGTAGTAGGACATTCCCAGCATATAAAGCGCATCTCTTCTTGGGGCGGGCTCCGCGTTGTCTTTCAGATAGCTGCCGAAAGCTTTTATTGCTTCATGGTACTTGCCGAAATGATAATCGGCTGTACCTTGTATGCGGTACATCTCTCCCGTATATTTCTGGTTGGGGTAAGCGGAGAGATAGTTTTGCGCAACAATTTCCGCTTTGTCATAATTCTTTTTAATCAGATATATTTCCGCGATGTAATAAGGTACGAGCGCCTCGTATTTTGCATTGTCCTGCAGGCTGAGGAAGCCGCTGAGGGCATCGTCGTACCGTTGCTGTGAGTAGCGGATATATGCAAGGTAGTATGTACAGTCTGCTGTATATCTGGAACCGGTGCTTCGCAATGTCTCGAACCAGATGGCGGCTTCTTTCACATTTCCGGTTTTCAGGTAACAGGTTGCCAGGCGGTAGGTCATGTCATCCCGTTCTTCATTGCTCAGGAGGTCGAGCCGGGAGGAGTTGAACATGGCGAGTGCATCGTCATATTTTCCCTCGAAGAAATAGGCGGACGCTATGAGGGCGCAGATACGGTTGGCGTGGGGAGTGTCGGGATACGTATCGAGATACTCCCGCAACAACTCTATGCTATTGGGGGTTCTCAGTTCATATTCGGCGCATACCAGCATGTATTCGGCTTCTTCTTTGTTGCCGGCAGCGGATACCGGGGCGCTTCCGCATCGGTTTGTTTTATAAAAGCCTGTAGGGGAGGCATGGCTGCGGCAAATGCCTTTTGCCGGAACAGACTTTCTCCTTCCTCATACAGCCGTTGCGGCGAAGTGATTTTCCCGCCCGTCTGTGCCGTGGCGAGCAAAGGTGCGCAGCAAAGCGCGGTGCATACTATGCGATAAATTTTATGTTTCATCTTCGGTGGTTATAGAATAGGGCTTTTTTACAAAAATACGGGTTTTGGTTTGAATATGTTCCACTTGTTTGACTTTTTTAGGATATACCCGCCAGGAACATTTGCAGGCCTTTACGGATGGAGCCCAGCCCGAAATCTTCCGGGTGGATGTCTTTCAGCGGAAGGAAGAAGACTTCCGCCGCATCGTCCATTGCTTCGAAATGCAGGGTATCGGCTACCGTACAGCGGAAAAACAGGTCCAGCGTATGCACGGGAAATCCCGAATAGATATAGATGTTCGGTAATGAAAACAGGTATTCGGCTTGTGTCACTGTCATTCCTGTTTCTTCTTTCACTTCGCGCGCAACGCCTTCTTCACCGGTTTCCGCCATGTCTATGAAGCCGCCCGGTAAATCGAGTGTCCCCTTGGCCGGTTCTTTGGCGCGGCGGCACACCAGTAACTCGTTCCGTCCGTTCAATATCAGGGCGACGGTAGCGGCGGAGGAGTTGAAATAGTAGACAAAACCGCAATCCTTGCATTGTTTTGATTTTTCATTATGAATTTCGAAATGCTCCGAACCGCATTTCGGACAATATCTGAATTGAGAAAGAGGATGTTCCATATTTTAAAGCTTTACTGGTTGCAGTAGGCAAAGATAGTAAAATCTATTCATATAAAAAGGCTGCACCGTATGATACTCTGTTCATACGATGCAGCTCAGTTATAGACAGGTTGTTTTTTAAGTCAGCCTGCAGGTTTTATCCCAGCGGATTTTCTTCCTCTCCGCCATTGCCACTGCCGCCGTTATTGCCGCCACTTGTAGCAATCTCCTCGCCGTTGGTCGAGATACGCGTTATTCCGGAGCTCTTTACCATATCTTTCAGCCTTTTTCCCGGAGTGAGGATCAGTTTCTGCCGGTAGATGCTGTCGGCGGTTACATCTTTTGCCTCGCTCTGGCTTTTGCAGTTCAGTCCCGGGCGGATAGTGCCGAAATCTCCTAATTTCACGGTCGCTCCGAGACTGACGTAAGTGCTGAGCGCATCAATCAGTCCGTCCATAACCATTTTTACAACGCCGCGCGGAGCCATACCCTCCTTCGTAACCTGGTCGCACAATCTGTCGTAGCTGATTTCTCCAATGGAGAACGAAGCGGCTACATACTTTTCCGACTTACTTTCATCGAAACCGAAAACTCTCTTTTTAACTACATAACGGAATGCCATAATCTTTTTTGTTTTAGATGGTTGTTACTTCAAAATCATATATCTTTCCTCTATGAAAAGATAAAGATTACCCCTGTCTTTATGGCTCCTTTACTTAGTTTATGGTGTTAATGAGCATGAATGTATTCGACCGTTCTATCAAGAGCAGTTCAGATATACAATATAAAAAGTATCATTTTCCTCTTCAGGCTTTATTTCCTAACACTTGGCAT